>Ga0209992_10000017_pt1 | contig 261410 bp, 259 predicted proteins | sample 2SBtaG_2_FD_182564 | JGI IMG/M metagenome (GOLD analysis project Ga0209992, IMG submission 182564) | Deep subsurface microbial communities from Kolumbo volcano to uncover new lineages of life (NeLLi) - 2SBTROV12_ACTIVE470 metaG (SPAdes)... | ecosystem: Environmental > Aquatic > Marine >... | reverse complement strand
GGTCGCGAAGTTGAAATGTGCAGCTCGACGCGATCAGTCCAACGATCGCGGCGGCTACAGCTGTTGCTGTACGCATCGCCTTTTTCTCCTATGTCTCCAAACGCACACCAAGTAACGGCAACAACAGCCACCCAAAACAGAGCACCCGGCCAACAACCCCCACCAAAACCGACCCCAAAAACTAGGACAAAAGCACCACTAGGCGGCTTCAGCCGCCTCGCTATTTCCGGGTCGGCGGCTCAGCCGCCTCTGTGTTGCTGGGTCGGCGGCTTCAGCCGCCTCGCTATTTCCGGGTCGGCGGCTCAGCCGCCTCTGTGTTGCTGGGTCGGCGGCTTCAGCCGCCTCGTTATTTCCGGGTCGGCGGCTCAGCCGCCTCGTTGCATCGGCGTTTCGGCTAAGCGTTTGGCCGCCAACTGCGTCGCAAACACCGCAGCCTCGGTCCGGGTATCCATCGACAACTTCTTCAACATCGTCGACACATAATTCTTCACCGTCTTCTCAGACAAATGCAGCCGATCACCTATCTGACGGTTCGTTAAACCCTCAGCCACCAACTCAAGCAACTGACGCTCCCGCTCGTTCAACTCCGCCAAACGTTCCTCATCGTCGGACTGTCCCGAACGGAGACGATCAAACATGCGATCCGTCAACCGCGGATCCACCAACGACTGACCCTCAAACACGCCACGAACCGAACGCACCAACTCGGCGCTACCAACCCGCTTCAACACATAACCAGAAGCACCAGCGTTAATAGCCGCAAACAACGTGTCGTCATCAGAAAACGAAGTCAGAACCAAAATCTTCACATCCGGCGCGTACTGGCGAAGCGCCTCGCAAACCTCCACACCGTTGCCATCAGGCAAAACAATGTCCACCAAAGCCACATCGGGCTTCTGAGTCACAATGCTCTTCACCCCGTCGGCAACCGTGCCCGCTTCGCCAATAACCTCGATGTCATCTTCGATCGACAAGATGTCGCGCAAACCCCGCCGCACCATCTCGTGGTCATCGAGGAGGAAGACCTTGATCGTCATAAGAATCCTGCAATTCGATCGGGTGAGCCACCATCAAGCGAACTCACGCTGCCCGACTCCTTCGGCGGGCCGACCCAAACATCAAGGGAACGCTCCCGACGTCATAGGACCTTCGTCCTCTCGTGACCAGGGACATCGGGCCCGTGGGCCGCCGGGACTAATTCCCTCCAACCAGTCAAGACCACCAGTACCCCAACCGATTGGACCCCAGGCCCATTCTCAAGAATTGGCCATGCGGGATGGCAGGAAATGACAGATTTGGCGTCGCACGACTTCGAAACAACGATTCGGGCCAACGTCACCTCACGCGCCATCACCGAAGCAACACTGGAACACGCATCGGAATATCATCAACTAGCCGACCGTCACGGCGAAGTGCTCTGGGTGTCACCATCGGTCCGCTCCGTACTCGGCTATCAACCCGACGAACTCAGCGGCATGGCCCCATGGTCACTCGTGCACCCCGACGACATCGACCGGGTCCGCAAAGTTGCAACCGAACTGGCTCTAGAAATCGACGGCCGGCGACGCGTTCAGTTCCGTGCCCGACACGCAGACGACAGTTGGCGCTGGGTAGAAGCAATCAGCACCAACCTTCTGCAACGTCCCGGTGTCGAAGGAATCGTCACCACGACCCGCGACGTCACCAGCAGGGTCATCGCCAAACGTCGGCTATCTCAAAGCGAACGACGCTTGCGGTCGATCGTGTCCAGCGCCGGTGACGTCATCGCCATCCTTGACGAAAAGGGTGCCATCGAATACATCACCCCGACGGTTGCACAACTGCTGCAGCGGTCCGCCACGCTGCTCACCGAAGACTGGGCCAACTACGTCCACCCAGACGACCTCAAAGAGATGACAAGTCTGTTCAGCGCGGCGCTAGAAGACCCAGGCACGACCCAAGGGCCAATAGATCTACGACTGCAACGCGGCGACGGCGAATGGATAATCGTCGAAGCCCTCTTCACCGACTACCGGACCGACCCGATCGTGCGCGGCATAGTTCTCAACGCCCGTGACGTAACGGGGCGGCGCGGAGTAGAAGCATCCGAAAGAGCAAACCAGACGATCTTCAACACCCTCGTCGAGATGGCGCCCGTCGGCATCTTCCTCACCGACGCCAACGGCGGATGGACCTACGTCAACAACCGCATCGCATCCGACTTCGATGTTTCGGCCGCACAACTACGCGGTCGAGGATGGATCGAACTATTCGACGCCGCCGACGTTGTCCGGTACCGAAGCGAACTCGCCCGCTGGGACGGCAACGGACGATTCGTGACCGAGCTCAAAACTCGTACCAGCCCCGACGCTCGCGAGCTCCGCCTCACCTTGAGCCGCCCCCCATCTGACACCGACGACCTCGGTGCGGTCGGTACTCTCGAAGACGTCACCGACCGTCGCGGCCTCGACGAAATGTTGCTCGACGGAGCAGCCCTAGGTTCGGTGGCCGGCGTTGTGGGCAGCGCGGCTCACGATCTACACAACCTGCTCGCGTCGATCGGGTTCCAACTCGGACTGCTTGCTTTGCCCGCCGACGAAGGGCAGAGAGTTTCCGCCGCCAACGAAGCGATCGACCGGGCCTGCGACATCACCGAAGATTTGATGGCGATGAGTCGACCGTCCCGCGGCCGGGTCAGCCAAACCGAAATCGGTTCACTGGTCCGAGGACTCACCGACATGCTGCGGGTACTTGTCGAGCACCAAGCCGATCTTACGTTCACCGACCGTTCACAGAATTGTCTGGCCCCGGCCGACCGGTCCGGACTCGAACGGGTCATCACCAACCTCGTCGTCAACGCTCGCGACGCGGTCGAGCCTCGGGGCAAGATCGACGTAAACGTCGACGTGGTCGCGGTAACCGAAGGTCACGCCACTGGTCTCGGCGCCGGCGACTACGTATCGATCGCTGTCACCGACAACGGCTGCGGGATTCCCGACGCCTTCATGGCTCGCATGTTCGAGCCGTACTTCACGACCAAAGAAGATGGGAACGGGATCGGACTAGCGGCGTCGCGGCGCACCGTACGCGAATGGGGCGGCGAAGTCGGTGTCGAGTCGACCGAAGGCAAAGGCACCACCATGACCGTGTACCTACCAGCGGTCGTCGACGCTCCTTAACGGCTCGCCCGGCTGCCTACGCTGAGGTATGGCCACTATCACAGCAGATCTAACCGAAGGCTTCGCGGTCGAACTTCGTCACGGCGACCATGTCTGGTACGCCGACGAGCCCACCGACATGGGCGGCACCGACACCGGACCCAACCCGTATGCCTTGTTGTTGTCGGCCATCGCCGCCTGCACCTGCATCACCCTCTCGATGTACTGCAAGCGCAAAGGATGGACGGTTCGATCGATCTCTGCCCAATACGACCTCGACCGAGTTCACGCTGACGATTGCGAAGACTGCGACGATGATGCAGCCGGGATGATCGAACGGATCCGCAGCGAGATTTACATCGACGGCGACTTCCCCGACGACGCGGCCCGCGACAGAATCACCGATATCGCCCGACGTTGCCCGGTCCACAAGACGGTGGCCAACGGGGCAACGTTCACCACCGAGTGCGTGTTCGTCGGATGAGACGAACTGGCCGATGAAGGCCGGGCCAAGCAGATTCAAGGCTCGCTCTGGTAAGGACGCGATCGGCGCGGCTGACTAAGGTCTGCTCAAGCTGAAAACAGAGGTGCGTCATGGCTGAAGGTTCGATCGAAATCTACGAAAGCGAAGATCGGCGGTTTGGGCCGTCGCCGGAGTTTGTTGCCCAAGCCAACGTTGGCGATCGATCCCTCTACGACGAAGCCGAAGCCGACTACGAAGCGTTCTGGGCCCGCCAAGCTCGCGAGATGCTGACCTGGTCGAAGGATTTTCACACGACACTCGAATGGGAGTTGCCGTACTCAAAGTGGTTCGTGGGCGGCGAACTGAACCTGTCCTACAACTGCCTGGACCGTCACGTCGAAGCGGGCCAAGGCGACAAGGTGGCCTACCACTGGGAAGGCGAGCCGGGAGACACCCGCACCGTCACCTACTCCGACCTGCTCACCGAGGTCTCCAAGTTCGCCAACGTCCTCAAAGGGCTCGGCCTCGAAAAGGGCGACCGCATCGCCATCTACATGCCGATGATCCTCGAGCTTCCGATCGCCATGTTGGCCTGCACCCGTATCGGCGTGGCCCATTCGGTGATCTTTGGCGGCTTCTCCCCGGACGCCATCACCGATCGCTGCGACGATGCCGATGCCAAACTTATCATTACCGCCGATGCCGGCTACCGCCGCGGCGAACCCTCGGCGCTCAAAGGCAATGTCGACGCCGCCCTCGCCAACGGGGCGGGATCGGTGCAAAACGTAGTGGTCGTCAACCGTTGCGACACCAACCCGTCGATGGTCGAAGGTCGCGATCACTGGTGGCACGACCTCATGGCCGATGCTTCGGGCGACTGCCCGGCCGAACCAATGGATTCCGAGCAGCTCCTCTACCTGCTTTACACATCGGGGACCACGGCCAAACCCAAGGGCATCATGCACACGACGGGCGGCTACCTCACCCAAGCCGCGTTCACCCACAAGTACGTGTTCGACGTCAAACCCGAAACTGATATCTACTGGTGCGCGGCCGACATCGGGTGGGTCACTGGCCACACCTACATCGTGTACGGGCCGCTCACCAACGGGTGCACTTCAGTGATGTACGAGGGTACGCCCGACACGCCACGGGTCGAGGACCGAAACGGCGACCGAGCCGGCTGGAACAAAGACCGACTCTGGGACATCATCGAGCGCTACCGCGTCACCCAGCTTTACACCGCGCCCACCGCGATCCGTACGTTCATGAAGTGGGGTCCGCAGTGGCCCGACGGCCGCGACTTGTCGTCACTACGGGTGTTGGGCACCGTCGGCGAGCCGATCAACCCCGAAGCGTGGATGTGGTACCACGAACACATCGGCGCCGAGTCCTGCCCGATCGTCGACACGTGGTGGCAGACCGAAACGGGCGGCAACATGATCACGCCGTTGCCTGGCGTCACCACCACCAAACCCGGCTCGGCATGCCAAACAATTCCCGGGGTGTTCGCCGAAGTGGTGGACGACGCCGGCGATGTGGTGGCCGAGGGCGGCGGCTACCTCACCCTCACTAGGCCATGGCCTGGCATGCTGCGCGGCATTTGGGGAGATCCCGACCGTTACCACGACACCTACTGGTCCACCTACGAAGGTCGCTACTTTGCCGGCGACGGTTGTCGCATCGATGCTGACGGCTACCTGTGGCTGCTGGGTCGAGTAGACGACGTGATGAACGTTTCCGGTCATCGGATCTCGACCGCCGAAGTCGAGTCGGCTTTGGTCGATCACCCGGCCGTCGCCGAAGCCGCGGTGGTTGGGGCCAAGGACGACATCTCGGGCCAGGCGATAGTGGGCTACGTAATTTTGATCGGCACGGCCGACCCGAGTGACGAGCTACGCGAAGAGGTCCGTCAACACGTCGCGACCAAGCTCGGACCGACCGCTCGCCCCAAAGCGGTCTTCTTGGTACCGGACCTGCCCAAGACCCGATCGGGAAAAATCATGCGACGGCTGTTGCGCGACGTCGCCGACGGCCACGAACTCGGTGATACGACCACCCTTGCCGACCCCGGTGTCGTCGCGGCTATTCGCGAGGGTGCGGCCGAATCCGACGAGGACTAGGTGGATCTGCCAACCAACTGGATCAGCCGAACCGGGCGAGATCTCGCCGGTGCGGCAGTAGTTTTTGATCTAGACGGCGTCATCTCCGATGCCAGTCATCGCCAGCATTACCTCGTTGGCGCTCGATCGGCCGACAAAGACTGGGACGGGTTCTTTGGTGCGTGTGTAGACGACCCTCCCATTGCGGCAGGGGTCGCGCTGGTCGACGCGATCTCAGCCGATATCACGGTGGTGATCTTGACGGCACGCGTGTTTGAAGTCCGCGACCAAACAATCGATTGGCTTTCTCGCCACAAAGTTCGCCACGATTGGCTCATTTTGCGTGGTGAGCACGAGGGCGAGCCGAGCACCGACTGGAAACGCCGGCAGTTCGAGCAGCTGGCCGACGCTGGTGCCGAGGTCGGGTTCGTGCTCGATGACGACCCGCGCAACGTCGCTATGGCCCGAACGGCCGGTTATGCGGCGATGTACGTGCCAAGCGGGTACTACACCGAGCGTGACGAGGGCCTCCCCGAATTTCGTTAGCCGAGGGCGTCGGCCATGGCGGCACGAAACTCGGCCACCCGCTCTAGCTTGCGTTCTTCGTAGCCGCGAATGTCGAGCGCCAGCGCGGCGATCGTGGACGCTTGTTGGGTGGAGAGCGATTCGTCGTCGAGTCGTGCGAAGACTGTTTCCATTGCTGTTTCGAACTCGGTGATCAGCGACCGTTCCGTTTTGCGAACCTCGGCCCGCCCAAACGGGTCGAGCGGCGTGCCGCGGAGACGTTTCGAGCGACGTAGTAGCCGCATCGCTGGACCGCCGGCGCGAGCCGAAATAGTGAGCTTGCGATTCATCCCCAGTGACTTCAGGATCGGTGGGTGCAGCTTCCAGCGGACAGTTGCGCCCGGCCCGCCGATCTCGTTCACCAGCGCTTGGCTTTCGGGCCCCAGCAGAAGGCGGGCGACCTCGTACTCGTCCTTGTAAGCCAACAGTTTGTGATAGCTGCGGGCCACGTTTTCGGCGAAGTTGTCGTCTCCGTACGCCGTGGCGCGTTCGACCATGGTCTTGAAGCGGTCGGCGTAGGCACGGTTTTGGTACTCGACCAAGTCACTTGCCAGTAGATCGATGAGCTGTTCTTGAGTTTCTGGATGGTCGGGAATGGCCGGTTCGGTCTGGTCCGATTCTTGCCACGCGCGGCCGTGGGCCAGCGCCGCCAGGTTCGCTTCTACGGCAACACCGTTGAGAGAAATCGCCTCTTCGATCCGATCCGGCGCAATAGGAATTACCCCGGCCTGCACCGCCACGCCAAGTAGGAAAATGTTGGCGGCCGTCGTCGCACCGAGCAGGTCGACGCAGATTCCGGCCGCATCGACCAGTCGGCGGACATCGCTGCGAGTGTGATCGTCGAGGCGGTCGAGTAGCTCGGGCAGCTCCGGGTAGGCGAGGTCGGGGCGTCCAACCATCGAACCGGTTGGTGTGGTCGAACTGGACGCGATCAGGATCGTGCGGTTTGGGTCGGCCACGTCGAGAGCGGCGACCGAACCAAGAAGATCGAACGCTAGTAATACGTCGGCGCCGCCCGACCCGATCAGGTTCGAGGGAGCGGGTTCGCCGCGAGTGAGCCGCAGATCGCCGGTCACCCGACCGGCCTTTTGGCTGAGGCCGGTTTGGTCGAGGCCCCGCACGTGAAAGCCGTCGAGCATCGCCGCGGTGGCGATTACTTGGGCAACCGTCACAACCCCGGTGCCACCTATGCCGACCATTCGAAGATCAAGCGAGTCGGGACTGACCACCAAAGTCGGGTCTTCGACCTTCGGCGCAGTAGGCACCGACTTCTTACGTTTGATCTTCGCGGGATCGCGTTGCTCGATGGTAAGGAAGCTGGGGCAGTCCCCTTCGACACAAGACGCATCAAGGTTGCAGCTCGACTGATCGATCGTTGTCTTTACGCCAAATGGGGTGTTGATCGGCTGCACCGAAAGACAATTACTCACCTCGCCGCAGTCACCACAGGCTTCGCAGATGCGAGGGTTGATGGCGATCTTTTCCTTTGGTGTGGCGGCCTGGCCCCGCTTGCGTAAGCGACGGGTCTGCGCCGCACACGCTTGGTCGTGGATCAATACCGTTACACCCGAGATGGCGGCCAGACGGGTTTGGGCTTCGAGCACCCGGCTGCGGTCCCACACTTCGACCGCTCCCGTAGGCCCAGTGGGAAGCGAGGTGCCGGTGTAGCGATCGACATCGTCAGTGGTGATCAGTACCTCGGCGACGCCGTGGGCCAACAGCGCGGTTGCGATCTCGGGCACCCCGACCCCACCGACCGCGTTCTGGCCGCCGGTCATGGCCACCGTGCCGTTGTAGAGCAACTTGTAGGTGGCGTTGACGCCGCCGGCGATCGACGCCTGGATGGCCAGCTGACCGGAGTGGAAGTAGGTGCCGTCGCCGAGGTTCTGCACGAAGTGATCGCGCTCGACAAACGGTGACATGCCGATCCACTGCACACCTTCGCCACCCATGGCGGTGATGCCAGCAAGTTCGCCGACCTTTTCCTCGTCCATCAACAAGACCATGCCGTGGCATCCAATGCCGGCTCCGACAAGGGCATCGTCGTTGACCTTGGTGCTGCGATTGTGAGGGCAGCCCGAACAGAAGTAGGGCGTACGGTTGACAGTTAGTGGGATCCGCAGCCGCTCTCGCGGCGGTTGGGGCAGCGGCGCCAGCGACGACTCGAGCCGGGTCGCGAGCCGTTCGCGAAGACCTCCAAGTATCGCCCCGGCGTCGAGAATGTTGTGGTTGCGCATCAGGGTTCGGCCGTCTTCGTGTTTCTTGCCGAGGACCAGTGGCTGGTTTGGCCCCCCGTAGAGCGCGTCCTTGACCAGCCATTCGAGGGTCGGGTTCTTTTCCTCGACCACCACAATCTCGTCGAGTCCGTGAGCGAATTTGGAGATGTTGGCCGGATCGATCGAGAGCGGCATTTGCACATGCATGAGCCGGATGCCCACGGCCTCGATAGCAGCTAGGGAGCCGAGGCCGAGGCGGCGCAGCGCTTCGAGCAACTCGTGGTACGTGTAACCCGATGCGATAAGGCCGATCCAAGCATCGGTTGGGTCGGTGGTGGGGTGATTGAGACGGTTAGCGGTTGCGTAGCGCTGGGCAAGAATCAACCGTGTTTCGCGAAAGTCTCGTTCGAGGTCGAGAGTGTAGGGCGTGAGTAGGTTGCCGTTTGGATGCGGCTCGTAGGTGCGTCCGTCGGGATCGCCGGGGATGGTGAGGTCGGGGATGATTGGCTCGACGCGGTTGATGGCGACGTCAACGGTTCCCGAACCGTCGGCCACCGCGGCCACGATCTTCATGGCCGTCCACATTCCGGTCATGCGGCTCAGCGCGACGGCGTGGCGACTCAAGTCGATGGTTTCCTGCACATCGCCGGGGTAGAACAACGGCATGTGGAGGTCGTAAATCGTTGCGTCTGATGAGGACGGAAGGGTCGAACTTTTTGCCGCCGGATCGTCCCCAACCAGGGCGATTGCCCCGCCATAGCGCGAGGTTCCGGCAAATGCGGCGTGACGGAGCGCGTCGCCGGCCCGGTCGAGTCCGGGTGCTTTGCCGTACCAAATACCGAGAACGCCGTCGTATTTGAAGTCGGGCTGCTCGGCGGCGAGTTGGCTGCCCATCACCGCGGTTGCTCCGAGTTCTTCGTTTACGCCGGGCTGACACACGATCGGAAGTTCCGGGGCGGTTGCTGCGGCTCTGGCCGCTTCTTGATCGAAGCCTCCGAGCGGTGACCCTGGATAACCAGAGATGAACGCGGCGGTGTTGAGACCATTGACCCGATCGATTCTCAGTTGCTGAGCCGGGATACGGGCGAGCGCTTGTACGCCGGTGAGAAAAACCCGTCCTTCGTCAATGGTGTAGCGGTCGGTGAGGGAGTAGTTATCGATCACAGCCATTCTCAATAGTCGCATAGATGCGACCTATACTTAATTTGTTCGAATTTTTGACGGAAAATCACTGATGGTTACTTCACTTTCACGAAACGACGAGGCAATCCTTGCCGAACTTCAGGCAAATGCGCGGCAAACAAATCGGGCCGTGTCTCAAAATGTGGGATTGGCCGCGTCAACAACCCTTGACCGAACTCGGGTACTCGAACGTCGTGGTGTGATCACCGGCTACCACGCCGAGGTCGATCTCGAATCACTCGGTCGGCGGCTCCAGGCCTTTGTTTCGGTGCGCGTCAGCCCCAAGACCGAGGCCAGCGTCGAACAGATCGTGTCGCATCTTTGGGAGCTGCCCGAGACCATCGGTATCTTCTTGGTTTCGGGCAACGACGACCTTCTGATCCAGCTCGCGGTCGAAGATTCGGCTGCACTGCAGCGAGTCGTTCTCAGCCAAATAGCCAGCCTGGATGGGGTGGTGGACGAGACAACCTCGCTCGTGTTCGAGCACCGGCGTAAGAAGGTTGTCACGCCTCTTTGATGTGGAATTTCGGGCCGGGTCTCTACTGTTGACCTATCACGGTTGAGTCATTGATAACCGCCCGGCCCAGGAGGCACACAGCAGTCATGGTCAACACCGCAAAAACATTCACGCTATTGGCTGCCATGGGCGGTCTCATAATTGTTGCGGGCGGTGTCCTCGGCGGGAGCGGCGGGTTGATCATCGGTCTCGTCATCGGGCTCGTAATGGTCGGCGGCTCTTACTGGTTCAGCGACAAGTTGGCCATCGCGTCTGCTAAAGCGCAGCCGGTCACCCGAGACCAGATGCCTCAGTACTACGAGATAATGGAAGACCTAACCGGTCGTGCCGATATGCCCATGCCTCGGTTGTACGTGTCGCCCAACCCCCAGCCCAACGCTTTTGCCACCGGACGCAATCCCAACAACGCCGCCGTGGCGATTACTGCCGGGTTGCTCGAAGCCATGTCGTGGGAGCAGGTCCGTGGCGTCTTGGCTCACGAGCTGTCTCACATCCGCAACCGCGACATCTTGATCGGCTCGGTCGCAGCCGCTATCGGCATGGCCATCACCTTCGCGGCGCGGATGGTGATGTGGGGCGCCATCTTCGGCGGGGGCGGTCGCGACCGTGATCGCAACCCGATCGGTGAGCTGGCCTTTGCTTTGCTGGCGCCGATCGCCGCCATGATGATTCAGGCCGCGGTGAGTCGCAGTCGAGAGTTTCAGGCCGACGCGTCGGCCGCCAAACTCATTGGGTCGGGCGAGCCGCTCGCCCAAGCTCTCGAGAGGCTCGAGGTGTACGCCAACCGCATCCCGTCTGGTGTCGACCCGAACCAGGCATCGAGCTACATCATCAACCCGCTCAAGGCCGATGCCCGCGGCTCGGGCGGCATGGGCAAATGGTTCAGCACCCACCCGCCAACCGAGCAGCGCATCGCCAAGCTTCGCGGCGGTAGTTGGGTCTGAGCGGCCGGCCCTAGTCCCTGAAGTTGTTGAACTGCAGGGGCAGACCGAAGTCGCCTTCCTTCAGCGCGGCGATCGCCGCCTGGAGGTCGTCGCGCTTTTTTCCGCTGACTCGTAGCTGTTCGCCTTGAGTTGAGGACTGCACCCCTTTGAGGCCGAGTCCTTTGATGAACTTGTTTAGTTCGCGCGCTTTTTCGGAGTTGATGCCGGCTTGAAGCGTGGCGGTCTGGCGCACCGAGCCGCCCGAAGCGGGCTCGACGCCGCCGTAGTCGAGCACCTTCATCGAGATCTTGCGTTTGGCGAACTTTTCTTCGAGAACTTGACGCAAGGCGCCGAGGCGATCCTCGGAAGACGAGGCCATATTGATGGACTCGTCGGTCAACTCGACCGAAGAATCGGTGCCTTTGAAGTCGAAGCGTTGCGTGATCTCGCGTGATGCCTGATCGACGGCGTTGCGGACTTCTTGCATATCTACTTCTGAAACCACGTCAAATGTCGCCATGGCGCTGACGGTACTACGAGTCCGATCTCAGGACACGGCCGACCGCGCTGTCGAAAGCAAGGCCCGGGTGTGGGCCAGCCGGTCGTCAACTTGACGGTTGAGGTCGATGATGCTGGTGAGCATGCCCCGCCCCAAGCTCAACATCTCGCGGGCTTGGCTGACCGATTCTTGGCGGTGGGCTTCGATTTCGGCCAAGTTGTGACGGGTCAGTGCTTGAACAGCGCTCACCTCGGCGCGAGCCTGGGCCATGACGGCTTCTGCTGCGGCGCGAGTTTCTGCCGCAGCTCGATCAGCCTGGTTGCGAGTCTCTATGGCGTGCAGTTCGGCTCGATGCAAGAGATCGGCTTGCTGACGTTGGCTCTGCTCGCGTTGGGCGGCGAGCTCGCGGAGCTGATTGGCCGTACGTTGCTCGACAGCGCTTCTGGCGGCGTCGATCGTTGTGCGAACGTCAGCTTCGGCTTGGGCTCGCAGGCGCAGCGCCGCGTCGTGGGCGTCACGCAACAGGGCGGCGATTTCTGACGACGCTCCCGGCGCCGGTGCTGTCGGCGGCGCAACGGTTTCGGGGGGTCGCTGCGGCCCTCGGTTGGGCGTCGTTGTCCCGCCGGCTTCGAATTCTTCGGGCGTGAGCCACATTATTTCGCGGCCGGTGCCGCGGTTGGAGGCGTCAGCAGTCGGCTGTTTCGGTGCCTCGGTGTAATAGACCACTTCGGGCTGGGGGCGCGACGGGGCCTCGACCGGTGGCGGCTCGGTCACTACTGGCTCGCGAACGACCAGCTCGGGTTCGAGCGCCGCTACCCGTTCGGCGCGAGCCGCGGCGCGTGCCTCGGCCAGCTCGGCTTCGATCTCGGCCGCGATGCGGCCGAGATAGGCGTTGACCTCGGCCTTGTCGTAACCGCGACGATCGACGCTGAACGACACCCGTCGCAGGTCTTGGGGGGTCAGACCGGTCATGTCGACCGACATCGAACTTACAAAGGCTGCTACTTCGCTGATGGTGTAACCGTTGCGAACAAGGGTGAAGGGGTGCTCGTCGCCAGACGCGGGAAGAGCAATATCGGCGGCGCGGACGCGCTGCGACTTCCCACGGCCCAAACGGATCATCTGTTCCAATCGGCCGACTGGGTAGTCAAGTTGAGCGAGGGCGCAACCTCAAAGGTGGCGGCGATCTGCCGATTTGGGAAGCATGGCGTTTCTTCGAATCTCGGCGGCGGCCGCGGCTATTACCTATCTCGGGTGGCGGCTGCTGTTTACCTGGCAAGGCGCGAACCCGGTGATGTTCTTCTTGCTGATCAGCGCCGAAGTGTTCGGCATGGTTCGTCTGTGGATAGAGATATCGCTGCTCGGTGAGCCTCGCCCCGCCATTGACGACCCCGAATCGGGGCCGGCGCCCGATGCGGACATCGTCGTAGTGGTAACTGACGAACCGGCGAGCGAGGTTAGGACAGCGGTCTTATCGGCTCGTTTGGTACGCGGATACGGCCGGCTCATCGTGGTCGATCGTGACGATCGACCAGATGTTGTGGAGTTGACCAAGCGGCTAGGCATCGAGCGGGTGTCTTGCTCGGTCGAAACGGACTTGGGCAGCTTGGTCAACACGGCTCTCGACCGGTGTCGCTCCCTCTTGGCGCTCTTGGTTCCCGCAGACGTGGTTGTCATGCCCGACGTGCTCGACGTTTCTGCGGGCGTCTTTGCCGATCCGAAACTCGCGGTCGTGGTGTGTCGAATCGAGAGCACCAATGCTGCCCACGCCGTTGACTTCGGCGGCTATGGCGAAGACCGGGTGCGTGATCAACTGATGGTCGACCGTCTCGAGTCGGTCGGTGGTTTGCCCTGGTGGTCCGGGATGTCGCTGGTGCGGCGTGAAGCAATCGTGCACGTCGGCGGTATGGCCGAGGGGCGTCAGGGCATCACTTTGGCCACTGGTGTGCGACTGCAGGCCGACGGATGGAAGATTGCCGATGTGGCGGTTGTAGTCGCTCGCCGTCTGGCCTCGTGGAGCGACGATCGCCATCTCCACCGCTGGTCGAGGGATCTCCACGAACGACTTTCAGTGCTGGTCGATCCGGCCGCGCCACGGCGAAACGACTACGCAACGCTGACCAGTAGGCGCGTGTATCGACTGGCCGACATCTATGTGGGCCGGGCGATACAGCGACTGGTTCTTTTTGGAATTCTGTTCGCGACGATGTACTCATCGTCGTTGCCGTTGGTGGCCGATCCTCGTGTGCTTGTTTCGTTGTGGGGCACCTGGATGGGTCTATCCATCTTGTTGCGACGTCGGGCCACACGTGCTGTCGGCTTCGTGCCATGGATCACAAACGACCTCAGGCTCATGGCAACCGATCTCGCAGTGGCATGGAGAGCGCTGCCAGGTCGGGACCTGATCCCAGAGTTGGTCGATAGGCCGCCGGGTCGTGCGGCGCGACGAGTTCTGTTCCTCGCGCTGCAATTCGGCTTGGGATTCTCACTGGCGCTATTCGGCTTGGGAATTGTCCGGCCTTCCCACGGAGATTTCGCCAGCTTGGCTGCCCTCGGCATAACCCTGTGGCTGTTTGTAATGAGCTTGCAGGCCCGTTCGGCGTTGCGGTTGCGCCAAGTGCGCCAAACGTTCAGGACCTTTGAAGAGCTCGATGTTTTTGCGTCCGAATCGCGTATGGGTGTGATCGGGATGTCGCCATTTGGGATCGATGTGGTTTCGTCCTCAGCGCTGAAGGAAGGATCGAAATTGCGGCTGGCGTTCGGACTGCCGCAACCGACGGGTTCCATCGAGCGAATCGAAGTCTCAACGACCGTTCGACGTTCCGCACGCGACGGCAGCCACCATGTCGCCTATCTGAGTTTTGCTCAACTTTCCGACGATCAGATGGATCGCATCACCGAATACTGTTCGGTAATGGCCGGCCTTCGCACGCTTCGCTCAGGGGGCGCCTTCCTCGAACAAGGGTTGACGGCGATGGCTACTTCGCCGGTGCAATCCGAGGTCGCAGAACTCGGCTAAAGCGATAGTCTTGTGACGTCCAAGGGTCGGTGCCCGAGTGGCCAAAGGGAACGGGCTGTAAACCCGTCGGCTTCGCCTACGAAGGTTCAAATCCTTCTCGGCCCACAACGGACGGAAGGTCCGGCGATCTAATCGCCGGGCCTTTCACGTTTTGTTACGAGCTGCATCACAACAACGTCCATCCAACGCCCGAACTTGCGACCGACCTCGTTCAATATTCCCACTTGTTCAAAACCGCAGGACTCGTGAAGGGCGACCGACGCGTCCTGCTCTCCTCCGATGTGGGCGATGATCGTGTGAAACCCGCGCAGCTCGGCCATCGAGATGAGTTCTTCCAGAAGCTTTGTGCCGACCCGATTCCCCCGAGCGGCGGCGGCCACGTACACACTGTTCTCGACCGTTGTTCGATAGGCCGGCCGGGTGCGGTAAGGCGAGAGAGACGCAAATCCCACGACCACGCCGTCGACTTCGGCGACGATCGCTCCCAGCGCTCCCTCGCGTTCGCGGATCCAGTCCTCTTGCTCGGCGAGGGTGCGGGCCACGAGGTCGAAGGTCGCCGAACTGTTCTCGACCTCGTGGTTGTAGATAGCCCTTATCGCCTCGGCGTCGGCGACCGTTGCGTTTCGCAGCAGCATTTTGGTCCTCGGATCGCGTGTGCTCGGAATCTACGTGGTTGGATGAGGTATGGCTCGCAATGTTCTTGGCGGAGAGTTGGCAGATTGTGGCACCGACCCGGTCACCGGCTTTTTCCGTGACGGATGCTGCAACACGTCGGAGCAAGACTTGGGTTCTCACACCGTGTGCACCACAGTCACCAGCGGCTTCTTGGAGTTCTCGCGCCGGGCTGGCAACGACTTGTCAACGCCTCGACCGGAGTATGGGTTCGCCGGCCTGAAGCCCGGCGACGGATGGTGTGTTTGCGCGGCCCGGTGGCTCGAAGCAGCTCGGGCTGGTGCCGCGGCGCCGGTTCGGCTGGCGGCCACCCACGAACGAGCGCTCGACATTGTGCCGCTAGAGCTATTGCGAGCCAATGCCACCGATTCCGAAAACTAGGACCGCCTTCTTAGTGCTCCCGTGCGGCCCGTTCTACACTTAGGCACCGATTTGAGGAGGACCCATGGAGCCCACTGACGTAATCGACGCAACCGAGTCCGAGTCCGAGCCCGTCGCCGACGCCGACGACTTGGTCGAAGAAGAACTGCTGGTCGAGGAGATCTCCATCGACGGCATGTGCGGCGTCTACTAGTCCCAGATGTTGAGTTTCGACGCCGATCAGCCCTACCGGCTTCACGACCGGGTGGCGCTACGCCCCGAGCCCTTCGGCGCGCTGGCGTATCACTACGACAATCGTCGGCTCAACTTTCTCAGGGCCCCCGAGTTGGTGGCCCTGGTCGAGTCGCTCGGTAGCCACGACAGCGTCCGCCATGCCTACGATGCTTCGGGTATCGACGCCCGACGGTGGCCGTCGTTCGAGAAGGCTCTTGCCTCGTTGGCAGCTTCTGACTTTTTGGTGGCGACGTGACCGCCCTTGATATCCCAATCGTGGCCAAACCCGATGATCTGGTGCTTTCTGCGGTCAAGCAATCGGGGCTGGGCGACCAGATGAAACGTGGACTCGACGCCCCCATTTGTCTGACTTGGGAGCTGACTTACGCGTGCAACCTCCAGTGCGTTCATTGCTTGTCATCGAGTGGGCGCCGCGATCCTCACGAATTGTCGACCGCGGAAGCCGAAGCAGTTATCGACGAACTCGAACGTATGCAGGTCTTCTACATCAACATCGGAGGCGGCGAACCCACGATCCGTCCCGACTTTTGGCATCTTGTCGAGTACGCGGTCGACCATGGAGTTGGGGTCAAGTTCTCGACCAACGGCTCGCAGATAGATGCCGCCGTTGCTCAGAAACTGGCAGGGATGGACTACGTCGATGTCCAGATTTCTATAGATGGCGCCGACGCCGCCACTAACGATCACGTGCGCGGTCGCGGCTCTTTCGACACCGCGGTCGCCGCTATGGGTCATCTCCGCGATGCCGGATTTGGCGAGTTCAAGATTTCGGTAGTGATGACCCGGCACAACATCTCCCAGGTCGATGAATTCAAGGCCATGGCCGACCACTACGGCGCCCAGCTTCGACTTACCCGCTTTCGGCCGTCGGGTCGAGGCGCCGATAGTTGGGCCGAGTTGCACCCCACCGACTCGCAGCAAAAGGATCTTTATCACTGGTTGCTGGCCCACCCCGATGTGCTGACCGGCGACTCGTTCTTTCACCTGTCGGCTCTCGGAGCGCCGCTGCCGGGACTCAATTTATGTGGGGCTGGTCGGGTTGTCTGTCTGATCGACCCATTGGGCGACGTTTACGCCTGCCCATTTGTGCTGCACGACGAATTTCGGGCTGGAACCGTCAGGGATCCGGGTGGATTCCAAGCGGTTTGGCAAACGAGCGAGCTTTTCGCCGAACTCCGTGAGCCTCAATCAGCGGGCGCGTGTGCTTCGTGCGGGCATTACGACGCTTGCCAGGGCGGTTGCATGGCCGCCAAGTTCTTTACCGGCATACCCCTTGATGGACCCGACCCCGAATGCGTTCTTGGCCACGGCGAAACGTTGGTCGAGGCGGCCGACGCGGCGACGCGTCCCGACGTTGGCACCGACCACTCCCGCACCAAAGTCACCTTGGGGTCAAAGCCCCGATAACGCGGCTCGGTTCAGGCGTCTGGACCGTCGGCCCTAACGGTGCGGACCTGTTCCATCGCCGCAACGAGCTCGGTGATCCAGTCGGCTTCGTGCTGACCCACCAGTCGCACGCACCAAGCCAGGGCCTCGCTTCGTGAGCGGGCGACGCCGGCCTCGATCAACGTGTCGAGGACGTGGCGTTCTTCGAGGCGAAGCCGGGTCATGGCCGGCATGTTCACCGTGGTGAACCGGACTTCGGTGTCGCCGCATTCGACACCCCAGCTCACTCGGCGGCGAAATTCGCTTTGCGCGCGATCGGCGATCTCCATGCGCTGCTCGCGGGTTGCCTCGCGAAACGCGACAACTTGTTGTTCGTGGTCGAGTCCGGCGCCGGGTTGGCCCAGATCGCCGGTCACGAGGATCTCGTCGAGATCGTGACGAACGTTCGGAGCGGCGCTGAACCACGTGTCGGGCAGCGCAGCATCGAACCAATCGCTGAGCATCTTGGTATCGACCGAGGGGATGGGGACAGATTTGGAAGCCATGGGAATACCGAGCACCGTAGACGGTTGTAATGCTGTAATCAACACCTAGTGCATACTGTAATTACAGGAGACATCTATGGCCGCTAGTTCCGACACTTCATCAACCTCCAACGGTCCGGTCGATCGCGATGTGCGGCACGTGCCGTTGTTGCCAACAAATGGGATCGTCCTGCCGGAGATGGTTGTGACCATCCAGCTCGAGAGTGACGAGGCCAAGAAAGTCGTGCAAGCGGCCGCCGAAGCCGATGATCTCGTGGTGCTCGTGCCCAAACACGAATCGGCGTCGCAGGCCGTAGGAACCCTCACCCGCATCGAACAAAAAGGTGGGCTCCCGGGCGGCGCTCAAGGCGCGGTGATTCGCGGCATCGAGCGGGTTCGGATTGGCAAAGGAGCCTTGGGACCAAACGGTGCTCTCGTTGTCGAGGTTCGAAGTGGCGAACGAGGCGGCGTCGAGCCCGTTGACGAGTTGGCCGAACGCTACCGAACCGCCGCGACCCGCCTTTTGGACGCGGTCGGCGGATCGCGGATGGCCAAGCTGCTTGATGACGTGACCGAACCGAGCGCGTTGGCCGACACCATTGCCTGGTGGCCCGAACTCGACGACGAGCAACGTATTGAGCTTCTCGAAACGTTTGGCGTTGCGGCTCGTCTCGAGTTGGCGTCGGGGTGGGCTGAGGCCGCCGCCGTCGAAGCCGAAGTGAGCCGCGACATCAGCGGCAGTGTCAGCGATGAGTTCGAGGGGCAGCAGCGTGAAGCGGTCCTGCGGCGCCAACTATCGGCTATCCAAAGCGAGCTCGGCGAGGGAGACGACAACGTAATCGGCGACTATCGCATCCAACTCGATGCTCTTCGATCCGCCGACGTCGACTCGAAGACGATCGAAGCAATCTCCAAAGAAATCGACCGACTCGAACGAACCGGCACGCAGGGCCAAGAGTCGTCGTGGATACGGACCTGGCTCGACACCCTCTTCGAGATCCCGTGGACGAGCACTACCAAAGACGACCTAGACCTCGACCGGGCTCGTGAAATTCTCGATGCCGACCACACCGGTCTTGACGATGTCAAAGACCGGATTGTCGAGTTTCTCGCGGTGCGACGACTTCGCGAAGAACGCGGCGTAGCCCAGCGAGGAGTCAAGGCGGGAACCATCCTCGCTCTCGCTGGTCCCCCCGGAGTTGGCAAGACCAGTCTGGGACGCTCGATTGCTCGCACCCTGGGTCGCGAGTTCGTGCGGATGTCGCTCGGTGGGATTCGAGACGAAGCCGAAATTCGTGGTCACCGCCGGACCTACGTTGGTGCCCGCCCTGGCCGCATCGTTCGGGCCCTCACCGAGGCCGGGTCGATGAATCCGGTGATACTCCTCGACGAGATTGACAAGATCGGGGCCGATTATCGCGGCGATCCGTCGTCGGCGCTGTTGGAGGTGCTCGATCCCGAGCAAAACGACACGTTCCGTGATCACTACCTGGAGATGGAGCTCGATCTGTCCAACGTGGTGTTTTTGGCGACCGCGAACGAGATCGAACGCCTGCCCGCCCCGCTCCTCGACCGCATGGAGATCATCTCGCTTAGGGGCTACAGCGAAGACGAAAAGATCGAAATCGCTCGCAACCACCTCCTGCCACAGCTGTACGAGCAGAACGCAGTCAAGACCGACGAGGTGGTGATCAGCAACGAGATCATCTCGACGGTTGTAGGCGACTACACGCGCGAGGCCGGCGTTCGATCTTTGCAACGCCGGCTCGACCGGCTCATCCGCAAGGCCGCGACTCGCATCGCCACCGGCGAAGCGGCCCCGGTCAGTATTCAACCAGACGAACTTCGCGACGCCCTCGGCCGTCCCGCGACTCGCGAGAACCCCGCCGAGCGAACAGTCGACCCGGGAGTCGCGACCGGACTGGCCGTTACGGGGGCCGGAGGCGATGTCCTTTTCGTCGAGACCGCGGTGATGCCCGGTGAGGGGCTCAAGCTCACCGGGCAACTCGGTGATGTGATGCAAGAAAGTGGGCAGATCGCTCTGAGTTACCTACGCGCCAACGCCGACTCCTTGGGCGTGTCGTTGCCTGATGATCGACGCATTCATGTGCATTTCCCGGCCGGGGCCATCCCCAAAGACGGCCCGTCGGCGGGCGTGACCATGACTGTTGCTCTCGTCAGCTTGCTGAGTGGTAGGCGGGTCCGAGGTGACGTTGCCATGACCGGCGAGGTCACGTTGCAGGGACGGGTGCTGCCGATCGGCGGAGTGAAGGAAAAGGTGTTGGCCGCTCATCGCGCCGGGGTTACCGACGTGATTTTGCCGATTGCCAATGGTCCCGATATCGACGACATTCCCGACGCGGTACGCGACGAGGTGACCATTCATCTGGTGTCCTCGGTGACCGAGGCGCTAGAGGTTGCGCTGGTTGCTTAGCGGCGGCTCAAAAGTCGCAACACGTACCAGAACAACATCATCACCGAACTGAACAGTGCGAGTGATGCCGCGACGTGAGCATCGACCGGGTATCGGCGGATGATGGTCTGGGTCTGGTAGAGGATCGATCCACCGGCCAAAGCAATCATCGCGACGGAGAACCACACACCGAGTTCGAAGCCGAACAACACCGCGCCCAAAATCAAGACCAAGGCGGCGATGCCGCCGAACATCATCATCGGACGGATGAACGACAGATCTTTTCGAGTCACGAACGCAACAACGCTCAGACCGCCAAATCCGACGATCGTTAGCAGCGCGGCCGCGGCAACCGTTGTTGTGCCGCCTTGTTGGTTGAAGACTTGATAGAGAAACGGGGCGAAAATCAGGGCTTCGAGGGCGGCCATACCGAACAGTGCGGCGTATTGCTTGCCGGGGTTCAGTAGATCCTGGGCGGCGCTGGCAACGATCCACTGGCCAACCATGAAAGCCCCAAATATCAGCAGCCACGCCGCACCGCTGCCGGCCACGAAGTCGTAGATGCCCTTGGCGATACCGGTGCTGAAGAAGAGCGCTTCGATCCCGATGAAGGCCGCGACCGCGCCCAACAGGTGCTGGTAAACGCGGACCACGAAATCGCCGCGGGTGGTCTCGTCGAGTTCGATTACCGGTCGTAGATCGAGTCCGCCTTGCGACATGGTTGCTCCTTGAAGCTTCGGGTGCTGGCTGTGTTCGACCAAGACTACTGCCGATCCTTGCGAGACGGGCCTCGGGCGCGGCGCATGAGACACCGCTAGGATTGCCCCGTTCGATTCGGCAAACGCCGGGTGAGTGAAGGGAGTCCACTATGGGGATGTTCGACAAGGTCAAGGGCCTCGTAGGCAAGAATGCCGGTGCGATCGAAGACGGCATCGACAAAGCCGCCGACGTGATCGAAGACAAGGTCGGCGAAGAACATGGCGACAAGGTCGACATGGTCGCCGAGAAGGCCAAGGATGTCGTCGAAGACATCGCCGCTGACGAAGAAGAGTAGTTGCGGGTGGCCGGGTCGAGAGGCCCGGCCACTTGTTCGATTGACGGTCGAGACCGCCACGCCGGTACTCTCCCGTGACCGTTATCCCCCATTAACCATTCTCCCCCGTTAACCATTCTCCCCCGTTAAGAGGTGCCGCCGGTGGGTAATCCCTGGTTTGAGACAGTTGCCGTAGCCCAGCAGCGAGCCAAGAAGCGGCTCCCCAAATCGGTGTACGGCGCGTTGATTGCCGGGGCCGAGGCCGGCGTCTCGATGCGAGACAACACGTCGGCGTTTGATGAACTCGGGCTTCGGCCCGTCACCGCCGATCAACCATCCGAACGCAAGATGGACACCACCGTCATGGGCCAATCGCTGTCGATGCCCGTCATGATCTCCCCGACCGGTGCTCAAGCAGTGCATCCCCAGGGCGAGGTGGCGGTTGCTCGGGCGGCCGCGGCGCGCGGAATCCCTATGGGCCTCAGCTCGTTTGGAGGCAAGACGGTCGAAGATGTCGTCGAGGCCAATCCCCAAACCTTCTTCCAGATCTACTGGGCGGGCGACCGAGACTCGATGGTTGCTCGCATGCAACGAGCGAGGGCGGCGGGGGCGACCGGCATGATCCTCACCCTTGACTGGTCGTTTTCTCATGGCCGAGATTGGGGCAGCCCGCACATCCCGCAGTCGTTCGGGATCAAAGAACTGCTGCCGCACGCGCTCGAAGTCTTGGCTCGTCCACGGTGGTGCATGGCTTGGCTGAGGGACCGGTCGATTCCGCTTTTGCGGGTTCCCAACTTTGTTACCGGCGACGAAAAGCCGCCGCTCTTCTTCGATGCCTACGGCACGTGGATGATGACGCCGCCCCCGTCGTGGGACGATGTGGCGTGGCTGCGCGCTCAATGGGATGGGCCGTTCATGATCAAAGGCGTTGCCCGCGCTGACGAAGCTCGCCGAGCCGTCGATGCCGGAGCGACCTGCATCTCGGTGTCGAACCATGGCGGTAACAACGTCGACAGCGCCCCGGCATCGATTCGCGTGCTGCCCGAGATCGCCAGCGCCGTCGGCGGCGACATCGAGGTGGTTCTCGATGGTGGTATTCGTCGCGGCTCCGACGTTGTCAAAGCGTTGGCTTTGGGCGCTGACGCGGTGCTGATTGGTCGGGCTTATTTGTGGGGGCTTGCGGCCAACGGTCAAGCGGGCGTCGAGAACGTCCTCGACATTTTGAGGATGGGGATCGATGCCACGATGCGAGGGATCGGCGTCGCTTCTATCGACGATCTCGAGGCGGCCAACATTGTGATGCCGCGGGATTTCTCGCCACCCCAGCCGGGCTGATCGGCAGCCGACGGTGGACCTCGCCACTATGACATCACCGGATGTTGGCGCCGCTGTTCACACGTTGGTGCTCCCCTTGGGATCGACCGAACAACACGGCGCTCATCTCCCCCTCGACACAGATACTCGGATTGCGGTTGCGGTGGCGCAAGCGGCGGCTGCACGAATGGCCGCCGTGGTCGTAGCTCCCGCGATCAGCATCGGCGCATCGGGCGAACACCAGGGGTTCGCCGGCACCTTGTCGATCGGGACCGATGTGCTTGCTTCGGCAATTGTGGAGATCGTTCGAACTGCTGGGTCGGAATTTTCTCGCGTGGTGGTGGTTAACGGCCACGGCGGCAACGTTTCCGCGGTCGCTCGGGCCGCGGCTCTGTGCGCAGACGAGGGGCGTCCAATCGGCGTGTGGCATGCCCGGCTGGCGGGGGCTGATGCTCACGCCGGAGCAGCAGAAACGTCGGTCATGCTGGCTATTGCATCTTCGGCGGTTCGCATGGATCTAGCTCGAGCGGGGTCGACCGCGGCGATGGCCGAGATAATCGACGACCTCCGTAGCGGAGGCGTCAAGGCCGTGGCGGCCAACGGTGTTCTGGGCGACCCGACCACGGCCACCGCCGAGCACGGTCACGAGATCTTCGAGCAGTGGGTCGCCGAGGTGTGCGCACTTCTGCAACCATGAACCCGTGAACCCACCCGTCGCACTTATAACTGGCGCAGCCCGCGGCATCGGTGCCGCTTGCGTCGCGGCTTTGATCGCCGATGGTTGGCAGGTGGCAGCGCTTGATCGGGTGTCGGCTGATCCGTCAGCGAACTATCCAATGGCCACATCAGCAGAGTTCGAAGCGGTTGTTGGCGGCGCCGGTTCGATGGCAATCGGGGTCGAGGTCGATGTGGCCGACAGCGCCGCAGTCGGCGTTGCGGTTGACGAGGTCATCAACCGCTACGGCCAACTTGATGCCGTCGTCACCGCGGCCGGGATAGTGGCCGGGGGGAAACCAGTTTGGGAGATGAGCAACGCCGATTGGGCCGGCGTGATGGCCACCGACCTGACCGGTACGTTCAACGTTGTTCGAGCCGCGGTACCCGCCCTCCTCAAACGGCCAGCAGGGCGCGTGGTGTGCGTTGCGTCAGCGGCGGGATCGTTGGGTCTGCGCCACATGGCGCCGTACGCCGCGGCCAAACACGGCGTGATCGGGTTGGTCAGGTCTTTGGCTGCCGACCTCGCCGGCACGTTGGTAACCGCCAATGTGGTGAGCCCCGGGTCGACACGAACGGTCGGGCTGGACGCTTCGGCAGCCATTTATGGCCTTGAGTCGGTCGAGGATTTTGTGCGCCACCAAGAACCACTAGGCCGGCTTATCGAACCAGTCGAGGTTGCGGCCGCAATTGCGTGGCTGTGCTCTCCAGCGTCGTCAGCGGTTACCGGCGCCATCATCCCGGTCGATGGTGGGATGACGGCCACGCCCTGACTCTGCCGCGCCCTGATTCGGCTTGATCTCAGTCGGCCATGAGTTCGGCCAGAAGTCCTTTGAACAAGAAGACGTCGTCGGGATCGTCAGGCCACTCGTGAGTTCCGAAGTGCACGTGACGGGCGTGAAGCCGACTCATGATTATCGCGTGGCGGGTCGCGTTGTAAGCCATCTCGAAACGCATGTCGCCCACGTCGACGCCACTGATCTCGCCGTACTGCTCACGCACCTCGGCGGGCCTGAGCATCAGGGGCAGCGTCTCGATACCCGCTGGTCCGAGCAAGTACTCGAAGAAGCGGTGCATGAAACACATCCAGGCCACGTCGAGCGCCGGTGGCGCGATGGCGGCCATCTCCCAATCGAGAATCGCGACAGGGGTAGTGCCGGTGGGGGAGTACATGATGTTGCCGATACGCGAGTCGCCCCAACTGATCGCCGACGGTTGCTCATCGGGCCAGTTGGCGACGAGCCAATCGAACGCGGTCTCGATCGCTGGGAACCGGCGGCCGGCTCGCTCACACATCCATTCGTAATACTGTCGCTGATCGGCGAAATGACGTTGCAACGCTGTGTCGCCCGGGATATCGAAGTGCAAGAAATCGGCGCAACCGTCGCTGATGTCGATGGCGTGTATCGCGGCTAGCGCGGTCAGGCTCTCGCGCTGGAGAGCAGCTTGCCTCGTTGCTCCGAGCTCACGAACCCATCCCTCCATTGCGTACGGAGGCAAATCCGGTGGCACCCGACCCTCGACGCGTCGCATCACGAAGAAGGGAGCGTCGAGGTGGTGGGGGTCGGTTTCGAGCCACATGAGTTCTGGGACCGGAACATCGCTGCGTTCATTCACCAGGGAGATCAGCTCGTACTGGCGCTCGAGGTCATAGCTCATGAACGTCGGTACGTCGTCGTCCGATGGGGCGACGCGGGCCACAAACGAGCCAACGTTTTCATCCCACGCAGCATCAAAAAACAAGGATTCGCTCGACATGCCGTTGGCTTCAGGACTCGAGACCGCGCCAACAGTCGCGTTGGGGTCGTTTGTCCTCTGGGCCAGCCAACCCTGGAGTTGAGAACGTAAGTCCTCGTTGTTGCGAGATGATTTTATGACGGTGATGTCGCCAGCGCTCATGGGAGCAAGGTAGCTGAACTGTGCTCTCCTGCTTGACGCTGGTACGTTCAGCGGCGTTCACCTCGTCGTTCGAAGGACAACCATGAAAACCCGAGCAGCCGTATTACGAGAAATTGGAGCCGAGTGGAGCATCGAGGAAATCGAGCTCGACGAACCTCAAGTGGGCGAGATTCTGGTCAAGACGCTGGCTGCTGGCATGTGCCATTCCGACGAGCACGCCCACGACGGCAGCATGCCGGTGCCGCTGCCAATCGTTGGCGGTCACGAAGGATCCGGCGTGGTTGTTGCGCTTGGTCCTGGAGTCACCGAGTTCGAAGTTGGCGACCACATCTCGTGTTCGTTCATTCCGTCGTGCGGCAAGTGCCGGTGGTGCGCTTCGGGCCAACAGAACCTGTGTGACCTTGGGGCTCAACTTTTGGATCCCGGCATGATCACCGGAGGATTTCGCCACCACACGGCCGACGGAACCGACCTCACTCCGCTGCTCAAGTTGGGCACGTTTGCCGAGCACATGGTGCTCAGCGTCGACAGTGCCATCAAAATTCAAAAAGACATCCCGCCCGGACCGGCGGCGCTGGTCAGCTGCGGAGTGACCACGGGATACGGCTCGGCCGTCAACCGCGCCGAGGTCAAGGCTGGCGACACGGTAATCGTCGTCGGCTGTGGCGGACTCGGGACCGCAGCCATTCAAGGAGCCAAGGTTGCCGGTGCCAAGAACGTAGTGGCGATCGATCCGTCAGAGTTCAAGCGCGAGAGCGCCATGGAGTTCGGAGCCACCCACACTGCGCCGTCGATGGAGGAAGCGATGGAATCGGTCGGGGCGATGACCGAAGGGGTCATGGCCGACAGCGTGATTCTCACCCCGGGCACCCTCACCGGCGATCTGATCGCACCGGCTCAGTTCCTTACCCGTAAGGGCGGAACCGTTGTCGCCACCGCGGTTGCGCCCGCTGCGCAGATGGACGTGCAGCTCAACTTGTTCATGTTCTCGATGATGAACCAAGAGCTCAAAGGTTGCCTGTTCGGTTCAACGTCACCTCGCGCCGAGATCCCCAACCTGTTGTCGATGTACCAGGCCGGCCAGCTGAAACTTGACGAGATGATCACTCGTACATACACGTTGGACGAGGTCAACGAGGGCTACGCCGACATGTTGGCCAACAAGAACATTCGCGGCGTCATCACCTTCGACTGACCATGGCTATCGACCCTGGCGTGCTCGACACGCTCGACTCGGCAGTGGTGGGTCGTCGTCGCGAACTTGAGGTACTTATAGCGGCGCTGGCCGCGGAGCGTCACGTCTTGCTAGAAGGACCGCCTGGTACGGGCAAGTCCACAATCCTGCGCGAAGTCGCAGCGGCGATCGGTACCGGGTTCGTCTTCATCGAGGGCAACGCCGAACTGACCCCCGCAAGATTGGCCGGGCAATTCGACCCGTCGCGGGTTCTTGACGAGGGCTACACCCCCGACGTGTTCGTCGACGGTCCCCTGGTCCAAGCACTCCGTGCTGGGTCTTTGCTTTATGTCGAAGAACTCAATCGCGTCCCTGAGGAGACGGTGAATCTGCTGATCACGGTCATGTCTGAGGGCGAACTCACGTTGCCGAGGCTCGGCCGAATCGAAGCCGCTGCCGGTTTTCGTTTGGTGGCGGCGATGAACCCCTTCGACAACGTCGGAACGGCCCGGGTCTCTAGCGCCGTATACGACCGCATGTGCCGTATTGCGATGGCGTACCAGACGCTCGACGACGAGAGCGACATCGTGGCGCGACGCTCGTCCGGTGATAATCGTGTCCTTCGTCGGCGAGCGGTTCTTGTCGCTCGAGCTACGAGAGTCCACCCCGACGTGCGGGTCGGTTCGTCGGTACGTGGCGCAATCGACTTGGTCGAAGTCGCACTCCAGCTCGCCAACCTGCGGGGAACAAGTCCAACCGATGCCGACACCGGCCTCGACGCTGCCTTAGTAGCTCTCTCGGGCCGTATCCGCCTCCAAGAAGGAGGCTCCAAGTCGGCCGAGGAAGTTGTCACGGAACTGTGGGAGGCGGTTCTCGAGCGTGAGAACCCGCGGCCCGACGAGGACGGCGAGTCGGGAAAAGCCCGCGCCCCGAGCGGGGCGACTCCGGAACCCCGCTAACCATCGAAGGTGACGACGCCCGTCAGGCACTCGCTGACGATAACCGCCGCACAACACCGCGCCCACAGCTGGCACGCGATCCGAAGTTTGACGAGATCAGCCCCGAGGTAGGCGAGATTGACGATGAGGCGTTGGCCGAGTTGGTCGAGGAAGACCCCGATCACGCACTGGCGATGCTTGCAGCGATGCGTTCGGCGACCGATTTGAAGCTGGCGGCGTTGGCGGCTCGGTTGGCTGGCCAAATTGTGCTCGACGTCGCCCGCACCGGGCCAGTCCAAGCCCGCGGCGTTGCCAAGCTGGCGACGTCGCCGGCCGACCGGGTCCAAGGTGACCTCGATCTGGACGCCAGTATCGATGCGCTGGTAACTGCTCGTGGCACCGACAGTCCTCTTGACGCAGCCGATCTACGCATCCGCCACTGGACCAAGCCCGCCACCGCGGTTGCGTTGGTGATTGATCGGAGCGGTTCGATGAGCGGCCGCCGACTCGCTACGGCGGCGGTCGCGGCGGCGGCGTGTGCTCATCGGGCTCCGATCGACTGGTCGGTCATTGCCTTTGCCGATCGGGTCATTGCCATAAAGAGTCAGGGTGACTCGCGTTCGCCGAACGAAGTTGTTGACGATCTGTTGCGGCTGCGCGGTCAGGGCACGACCGATCTCGCAGCAGCTCTGCGTGCCGCGGCTGGTCAGCTCGACCGGTCCCGCGCCAAACGACGAGTGACGATCTTGATGTCGGATTGTCGAGCCACGAGCGGTGCGGCTGCTTTGCCGATCGCCCGCCAACTCGACGAACTGTGCATCCTTGCACCCGCTGACGATGCCGAAGACGCCATGGACTTCGCCCGTAACTCCGGAGCCAGGGTCGCCACGGTTGAGGCCCCCACTGACATCCCCGCCGCCCTCCAAAACATTTTGTAGTTGGATTTGTGCACCGAAACCGGTGCTATCGCACCGAGTTCGGTGCACAAATCCAACAGGTCGTAGGGTTGGGGGATGGTGTTGTTGGGCGAGGTGCGGTGATACGGGTTGCGTTTGGGCATGACACGACCGAGTTCGGCGGGGTCGAGGTGGTGCTCAGTCGGGTTTTTGCGGGGCTCGATCGCGACCGCTTCGAGCAGGTCCTCGTGGTGCCAGACACCGATGACCCGTTCCGCCGGAGTCCTCAAGAGCTGATCGCGGAGGCCGAACTCGCAGGGGTTCGTGTCGAGAAGTTCCGTGCTCCTGGCTTGGGCGTTCTTGGTCAGATGCGAGAGTTCTTGTCGGCCTGGAAGCTGTTTCGGCGGGTTCGTCCCGACGTGTTGCACATCCACACTTCTCGGGTCATCGGTGCGAGGAAGCTCAGTTGGGCGGCATGGTGCGCTCAGGTGCCGGTAATCGTGCGTACCGAGCACAACTCGCCGACAGCGTTTTCGCAGGCCGACCTTGGTCGCCGACGAATCCGCCTTTTTGATGCTGCCACGGATCGGATCTACACCGTGTCGTTTCACGATCGCCAGGAACAGATCGAATTGGTGCCCAGAGATTCGGCCAAGGTCGTTGCGGTGCAAAATGGTGTTGACCACCATAAGTACTCCCGATCGAATCCCGAAGTCGTCGGCCTTCTGCGTCCCGATGGTGTCGATGGCGACGTACTCGCGGTGGCGGTCGGGAGGTTGTCCCCGCAGAAGGGATTTGGCGACCTTGTCAAGGCTCACGCCGAGCTTCGTTCGCGGGGCGTCTCGGTGGCTTTGGCGATCGCTGGCACGGGTGAGCTTGAAAGCGAGTTGCGAGCGCTGGCCAAGACGCTCGGTGTCGAGGGGTCGGTGTGGTGGCTCGGTCAGGTTGATGATGTACGCCCGCTGCTTGCTGCGGCTGATATCGCGGTCATGTCATCGTTGCATGAGGGGTTCTCGTTGGCATTGCTCGAGATGATGTCGTTCGGACTGCCTACTGTTGTTACTGATCATCCAGGTCTGCGAGAGGCGATTGTCGAGGGCTCGACCTCGCTGGTTGTGCCACGATCGAACCCGGCCGAACTGGCTTCGGCCATAGCCGAGCTTGTCCAATCCGAGCCTCGTCGCAAAGAGATGGGCCGCGCCGCGCGCGCTCATGTCGAGGCTCATCACACTCTCGAGGCGTATCTCGCTCGGGTGGCGAACGAGTATGTCGAGTTGCTGGGACGGCGTGATTAGCGCGGGTCGCCCTGCGGTCCCCGGACGAGTCGTCCTGGCCGCTCACCTGTAAATGCGTCGTCGACGACTGTGAGCGCGCCACGGCAAATTGTGGCTGCGTACCCATGAGCCCTTTGCACGTAGCGTTTCGCGCCGGTCGGGAGGTCGTTCACGAGGTGTGGCAGTTCGACCCCGAGTGCGTCCATATCGATCACATTTACATCGGCTCGCATCCCTGGAGCGAGTAGACCGCGGTCGTTGAGGCCATACATCTCCGCGGTTTGTCGGGTTTGACGATGGATCAGCCATTCGAGCGGGAGTCGTTCACCCCGAACACGGTCACGGGCCCAGAACTGCAACATGAAGGTTGGCATGCCACCGTCAGCGATGGTTCCGCAGTGGGCGCCGGCATCGGCGAGGCCCATCCGGGTGTGGGGGTGCTGATGAAGCTCCCACAGGTGATCGAGGTTGTGATTTGAGTAGTTGAATAGGGGGTAGTAGAGCAGTCCTCGGCCGTTCTCGGTCATGAGGTGGTCGTACGCGACTTCGGCGGGCTCGCGACCTTCTCGATCACCAATGGCTGCGCACGTGGCGGCGGGATCGGGTTCGTAGTCGGCTTCGCCGGCGAACGGGTAGAGCTTGTCCCAAGTACGGGTAATCGACGCGATGAAGTCGGACCACACCGCAGGGGTCTCGCGAATCATGGCGTCTCGAACGTCGCTTCGGCGCAGGTGCTCGAGCCGTTCTCGCTCGGTGAGTCCGGCGATCAGGCCCCATGTAGGTGTGAGCATGAAGGGGTTTACCGTTGCTGACCACGATTGGAGGATGCCGACCGGTCGGCCAGAGACTTGAGCCAACACGTTGAGTCCGTCGGCTTGGGCATCGTCGAGAAGTTGGAGATCTTCTCGCCAAAGGTCGGGGGCGTAGTCGGGTTGGTTGAGATTGAACACCACGGGCTGGTTGGTGACGGCCGCTACGTCGCGTAGCCAGCTGATCGAACCGGGTACTTCGGGGTGATGGATTGCGGCCTGAAAAACACCGTGACCGGCCGCCCTAATGGCGTTGGCTATCGCCACGAGTTCGCGGCTGGTGGCGAAGGTCCCCGGAACCAGTTCGCCGTCAACCGCCTTGTGTAGTGGTGTGCGCGAAGTCGAGAAGCCCAGCGCTCCACACTCCAGCGCTTCGCGGGTCAGCGCGGCCATGGCATCGATGTCTTCGGTGCGGGCATCGTCGAGGGCTCGTTCGGCCATCACGAATGCTCGGAGTGCGCCGTGCGGGATTTGTGCACCCAAGTCGAGAGTCCATGTCCGACTTTCGAGCGCATCGAGATATTCGGGGAATGTTTCCCATCCCCACTCGATTCCGTCGGTTAGCGCCGCGCCCGGGATGTCTTCGACGCCTTCCATCAGCTGAATGAGAAAGTCGCGTCGCTCGGGTGCGACGGGCGCAAACCCAACGCCACAGTTTCCCATTACTGCCGATGTGACACCGTGCCAGCTCGATGGTGTGAGGTCGGGGTCCCAGGTGGCTTGGGCGTCGTAGTGGGTGTGAGTATCGACAAACCCCGGAGCGATGACGCGACCATCGGCGTTGATCTCGCGTCGGCCGCGTCCGGCCGAACCGCCTACTGAGACAATTTGTTCGCCGTCGATTGCGATGTCTCCGTGGGTCGACGCGGCGCCTGAGCCGTCGATTATTTGGCCGTTGCGGATCACGAGGTCGTGCATGGTACGAACCTAGTCCGGCACGGTGGTTCGCCCTGCAGCGCTGCGGTCTGGCGAGCAGTGGTCTGGCGAGCAGCGCTACGGTCTAACTGTGACCAGCAACGAGCTAGATCGTGTGCGAGAGATCTGCCTGTCGTTTCCCGAGGCTGAGGAGCGCGAGACGTGGGGGCACCCTACGTTTCGGGTTCGTGATCGAATTTTTGTGTCGTCGGGTTTGGGTGACGATGACGGGCGCAGTCAGATGGTCGCGATGAAAGCGATCCCGGGCGAACAGGAGTCGCTCCTCGCCGAGGGACATCCGTTCTTTCGACCCAAGTACGTGGGATCGAAGGGGTGGATTGGGATCGTTCTCGATGCCCAGACTGATTGGGGCGAGATCCGCGAATTGGTCGAGGACTCGTATCGCTTGATCGCTCCGAAACGCCTGGTTGCCCAAATCAAATGACGGCGCACGAGGGGCTGGCTCCACCGGGTTTGATGGTGGAGCCCGATCCGACGCTTATGCGGCCGGGGTCGACCGAAAAGTTCGCCCGAAGGTTCGTGGGCGGGTCGCCGTTGCGTTCGCTGCGAGTCACCAGCCGCGGCGCCGAGTTGGTTGCCGGCTGGCTCGATGGTCGACCGATCGGCGACTCACCGGCGGAACGCGGTCTTGCCCGACGGTTTCTCAACGCCGGTCTGGTGCATCCACAGGCCAATAAGTCCGTTCAGATCGAATGCACGGTCGTGATTCCTGTGCGAGACGACGCGGTCGGGCTCGAGCAGACGCTGCGGGCGATAGGCGAGGGCAACGTAGTTGTTGTCGATGATGGGTCTGTCGATGGCGAGAAGGTCGTTGAGATTGCCGGACGGTACGGCGCCAAACTCGTCAGTCGAGCGTCATCGGCCGGACCGGGAGCGGCCCGCATGATGGCGATGGAGTTGGTGAGCACTCCTCTCGTTGCGTTCTTGGATGCCGGGGTCGTGCCGCAACAAAACTGGATCCACGAACTCAGGGGCCACTTTGTCGATGAGGCCGTAGTGGCCGTTGCTCCGAGGGTGCGGTCGGTGCCTGGTGCCACGGTTCGTGACCGCTATGAGCAAGACCAGTCTCCGCTCGACCTCGGGTCGCGCCCAGCGCCGGTGGGACCGGGACGAGTTGTGTCCTATGTCCCGTCGGCAGCGCTGGTGGTAAGGCGTGAGGCCTTTCTGGCCGCGGGTGGCTTTGATCCTTCGCTTCGTTTCGGCGAGGACGTCGACCTGGTCTGGCGGCTTGTAGCGGCGGGCTGGGTAGTTCGTTACGACCCATCGGTGGAGGTCACCCATGCTCCGAGATCGTCATGGCGGCGCTGGTGGCAACAGAGAGTCGGGTATGGCTCGTCGGCCGCGGTGCTCGGGCTCCGCCATGGCGGTGCGGTAGCGCCGGCACGCGGGACTCCGCTGACCGTAGCGGCGGTCGCGGCGGGCGCGGCCGGCCATCCAATCGTCGGGTCGGGGTTGGCGGGTTTGGCATTCGAGTCCGCTCGGCGTTCGCTGACCGACGTTGTCGGCGCTGATCTCGCGACGAAGGTGGCGCGGCGAGGGCTGGTCGGCTCGGCGCGCGCCTACGTGGCGGCTCTGACGAGAGTCTGGTGGCCGATTACTGCTCTTGTCGCGCTCGCTTTTCCAAGAAGTCGGCTCTCGTTATCGACGATGATCGTCGTTGGTGCCGCCGCTGATTGGTACGACAGCGAGCGCAACATTGCGGCACCGAACGGTATTGCCTTGAAGGTGCTCGACAACCTTGCGTACGGAGTTGGCGTGTGGCGGGGTTGTCTCGCCAAACGGTCGGTCGTGGCTTTGCGCCCGTCGGTTGCTCGTGGCCGGGTTGGTTCGGTGTCTGCCCCGCCCGCTACGGTCCGACCCGTATGACCAAGATCGTTCTCCCAAGGCTCATCGATCTACTCGACCGTTGTCGACGCGAGGTCGACGAAGGCCGGCTCCCCGGATGCCAGATTGCGGTCGGGTTCGAGGGCGAGATAATCGAGTTCGCGGCCTTTGGCGAAGCCAACCTCGACCAACGGTTCCATCTGTATTCGGCGGTGAAGCCGACGGTCAGTCTGACGGTGCTCGAGTTGGCCGCGGAGGGTCTCATCGATCTGGAGGCACCGGTGGCGTCGACCCTTCCGAGCTTCGCTGACAACGGCAAAGCCAACATCACCGTGAGTCAGGTGATGTTGCACGCGGGCGGCTTCCCATCGGCGCCGATTGGGCCGAACGAGTTCACCGACCGACCAGCGAGACTCGAACGTTATGGTTCCTGGCGGACCACCTTTGAGCCGGGTTCGGCCTATGAGTATCACCCGTCGTCGGCTCAATGGGTCCTGGGCGACCTGATCGAAGAAGTGACCGGCCGTCCGTTCGCCGACGTGATCGAAGAGCGGGTGATGGCCCCTGCGGGAGTCGGGCGCTGGCTGGCGATCCCCCTCGATCAGCAGGCCGATATTGCTGATGTGTTCGATGTCGGCGATCCGATGGATCCCGCCGAGTTTCGGGAACTTTTCGGGATCGACCTGCCGGTCACCGAGGTCACCAACGATGCGCTGCGATTGTTCAACGATCCGGCGATTCGGGCTGCTGGCTCGCCCGGTGGCGGCGGGGTAGCTAATGCGGCGTCGGTGGCTCGCTGGTATCAAGCGATTTTGCACGACGATGGTCAGATCCTTCGCCCTGAGGTCAAGACCGATGCGCTCAAGACGATCCGTCAAACCCACCGCGATTATTTGGGTGTGCCGGCCAATCGCACTCGTGCATTCACCGTGAGCGGCGGCGATGGCAAGGCATCGGGCCGAGGTCACGGCCATTCGGTTGGCCCTTGGACCTTTGGCCACGGTGGCGCAAAGGGGCAGATTGGATGGGCCGATCCATCAACTGGTGTGTCGATCGGTTTTGTGACCAACGGACTCGATCGTGACGACCTCCGCTACAACCGCCGCTCGATCGCTATCTCGTCAAAGGCCGGGCTGCTGACTACTGCGGTCTGAGCCTTAGCGAGACGCTGAACCACAGCGCGGCGAGCAGGATCGATCCGATCACAAGAACCGGGCCGAGCACTTCGGTGCCGTGCCTGTCGGCCAGCAGCCCCACAAGAGCGGGCACAGCGATCGCGCCCGCCGAAGAGGTTGCCAACTGATAGCCGACCACCTTCGATGCCCGCGCCGTTCCGAGATAGTGCGGGGTGCGGTTCACGGCCATCGGAAACATCACCGAAAGTGACAACCCGATGACCGGCAAAGCGCCTCCGCCGAGGCCCCACGGATTGGCGGCGAAAGTCGTCACGGCGACCACCGCGAGCAGCGATGCCCAAGCCATCAGGCGTTCGGGAGTAATGGAGTGGCCGACTACCGCTAGCCCCAGCCGGCCGAGGGTGACGCCTCCCCAGAAGCTCGAAACCAAGATCGCGGCGTTGATGTCGCTCATTGATCGGGCCTCGGTGAGCATGGTGAAGCTCCATTGTCCTACCGATACTTCGAGTCCGACATAGATCAGGAACCATGTCAGTAGGGACCCCAACAGCCAAGGATGAGCGCTCTCGCGGTCGACGGAGGTTTCGCGCCGGATTGGCGCGGTCTGATCAAAGTCCTGAGCTCGGACGAAAACCGCGGCAACTACAACAAATTGAACCAAGGCGAATATCGCAAACGGGGTCCGCCACTGTTGGCCGTTGACGGTCAATCCGGTCGCGACAAGCGGTCCCCCAAGCGCGCCCACCCCGTATAGGGCGTGCAGTAGACCCATCGCCCGTGGGCCCCGGTTCAGAGCGACCCAAGCGTTGAGCACAGAGTCGCTGAGCCCATTGCCCAAACCCAAAATCGCGAAACCGGCAAGGGTGATGGACCAGGAGGGGCCGAGGGCAATTACGCCGAGTCCGATTGCCGAACCGGTGGCCCCGATTCGGATGATTGCGGGGACGCCTGCCCGGTCGCTGAGATGGCCCGAATACGCCGATGCCACCAGATAACCACCGGCCAGAGCGGCAAAGATCTGTCCGAAGCTCCCATCAGTCTTGCCAAACTCGTTGCGTAGATCCGGCCAAATTGTGCCGATAGCGCCATCGGTCAAACCCAGCACCACAAACGCGGCAATGCCGATGACAAACGGGCGGCTGGGGTTCGAGGCGTTCGGCATCTCCACGATCTGGTACCTGGAACCGTTCGATCAGCTCTTGGCTGAGCGCTGCGCCAGATACCGGGCCGCTACTTCGCGTGACTCGGGGTCGTGTTGGGCGTTGGCCAGCGCGTCGGCATCTGACCATGCGGTGCCGGTGGAGACCAGCGCTTCGGCGGCGGCATCTACGGCGGCCAGCGTCGCTCGCAATGTGAGCTTCGATTTGCTCGCCAACTGCTGGGCTAGTTCGGCTGCGGCATCGAGGTGGGTTCCGTCAGGCACGACCCGATTGAGCAACCCGAGCGATAGTGCCTCGGCCGCCGAGAACGGTCGACAGGTAAGCACCAGATCTCTGGTTGGCGCGGGCCCGATCTCGCGCACCAGTCGCTGGATGCCGCCCCAAGCCAACGGGATACCGAGGTCTACTTCGGGGATAGCAAACCTGGTTGTCTTCGCGGCGACTCGGAGGTCACACGCTGCCGCGAGCACCACGCCGCCACCGACACAGTGACCATGGATTGCGGCGATGGTCACGGCCAGCATTCCCTCGATTGCTTCGGCCATCAGGCGGCCCTCATCGGCGGCCGAGCGAGCGAACCCGCTCGCGCTGCCGCTGAAGCCGGCCAGATCGGCACCAGCGGTAAACGCTCGGCCTTCGCCATGGACCACCACCGCGCGGATCTCGGGGCGGGCGTTGAACCAGTTGGCCGCTTGGACCAACTCCTGAAGACACTGCGTTGATAGAGGATTTAGCTTGTCGGGGTTGTTCAGCGTTAGGCGACCAACGGGTCCTGAGGTCGAAACTTGGAGGGTGCCCGGGGAGAAGTTGTCCATACGCGACGATGCCACGCCTGACGGCGCGGCATCGACTTGGTGCTCTTATGAGCCCGAGAGCTAGGCGACGGCCTCTTGTCCGAGTTCGGTTTCCGACGCGACGACTCCGGGCTCGAGAATCGAAAGGTCTCCGGTGATTGCCTCGACACGCGCCCACTCGATCACGTCGTGATCTTCGGTCATAAAGACGATCTGTTGACTCGCTGATGACTGAAAGAGCATCTCGAGAAGAGGCGCCTTCATCTCGGAGGGAAGATCACGCAGCGAGTCGTCTAGGAGCAGCGGCAGACTCTCGCCGGCCGGTCCGATTGCTTGAACCGCGTTGATTCGCTGCATCATGGCGTGGGCCAGAACCGCGATCTGGTCGTTGCCCTCGACTACTTCGCCGGCGGGCGCGAAGGCCGACACATGTTGGAGTTGATTGGCCGCCTCGGCGATCTCTCCTCGGTGTTCGTAGGCCCATTCTGGGACGATGTCGCCCGCAAGATCGAACCATGCCTGCATGGCGTGTTCGTGTTCTGCGCTGGCCTCCATGAGACGGCGTCGCGAATGTTCGCTGTCGATCAGACCATTGACTCGCTGAAGGTGAAATCCGAGGTAGGACTGGGCTCCGGCGGCCGCCAGCGCTTCGGTTTCGTTCTTGCGGGCTCTTTCCATTCGCTGGTTCTGGATGAACGAGACGGCCGTGACAGCCGCGGCCACGATGATCCACGCCATCGCGGCAACCTGGCTCACGTACATGGCTGATGGCACCGCAGCGAGCGCCGAGAGAGCGCCGCCGACGAAGGAGATCTTGCGGACCTTCTCGGCACGAGCCTGAGCTTCTTCGAACCGATCATGCTCTGCTTCAATTCGGGCAACCACCGCGGCATCTTCGGGCGCAGATCCGCTTTCGGCGGCGGCGACATCGAGGTTTGCTTGAGATTCGGTGGCGCGATCAGCGATTGCCCAGAGTTTGGTCGAGTCCACGAGGGCCAGTTGGCGCACGATCTGATCATGGTGAGTGCTTGTCGTGAGATCCGAGCCCGACAGCCGCAGGGCACGCTTGGCCGAACGAGCGTCAAGCTTTGCGACTGCCAGGAGGTCGATCCGCCCCTCGGGATCGGCGAAGCGAGAGCTCACATCGGTCGCGGCGTCGACGTCGATAACTCGAGCGCGGGCGCCGTAGGGACGAAAGATTGCGAACCGGTTGCCGTTGTCGGCAGTTATTTCCGCGTGAACGCCGGGCCGACTGGAGCTCAGGGACCCGACTAGTTCGCTGATAAGTCCTTCTCGCTCAAGTCGGCCGACACCAGAGATGACAGTAAGACGGGGATGAAAGTCGAGCGAGAAAGTGTTCTCGTCGGCTTCGATGACCAGGCGCTCAAATCGCATAGGTACCAGTTCGGCGCACATGGGACAGGACTTGAGCCGAATGACCTAGTGGCTTGGGGCATTGGGACCAGTGTCACTTGCCGACTCGATGAGCAATTGGTCGAGTTTGGTCAACGGGTTGGAGTCGTGGAGGCTCCGTGGCATCATTGCCACGCTTCAGAAGTCGTTAGCGGCCTCCAAGCAGGCTCCCTTAGCTCAGTCGGTAGAGCGCCTCCATGGTAAGGAGGAGGTCGTCAGTTCAATTCTGACAGGGAGCTCTCCGGATCGGTCCTCTCGCTAGAGGGAATCGGCCGCTCCGTAGGCGGCGACGTAGCTCAGTTGGTGAGAGCGCTCGACTCATAATCGAGAGGTCGACAGTTCGAATCTGTCCGTCGCTACTGCGAACGAAAGGTGTTTGGTGGCCGCTCAGCCTCGCCGACTCAGGATCGTCACGGATTCGTCACGTAACCCTTCGGCCGGTCGCGGGTCCAAAGATGCAGATCCCGACATGGCCATCTTGGTCGAGCGGGCCTCTGCCGGAGAACGCGCCGCGTTCGACGAGTTGGTGCGACTGACCTATCGCGATGCGTTCGGGCTGGCGCTTCGTCTCACGGCCAACACGGAAGACGCACGAGACGTGGTACAAGACGCATACCTCAGGGCCTATCGCAGCATCGGACGGTTCCGAGGCGACGCCCGTTTCAGCACTTGGCTGTACCGAATCGTGGCCAACTGCGCGTCGACCACAACAACGCGGCGGGGTCGTCATCGCCATGAGGCTCTCCCCGATGGCGATGCGGTTCTGGAGACCCGTCCCGAGTCCGATCCCGAAGTTCAGGCTGAGACCGCCGAGTTGCGAGCCGAGTTGGACGAGGCGATCCAAGCCCTGCCATCACGGCTGCGGGCCGTGGTTGTGTTGCGAGATGTCTACGACTTGTCTCACGACGCCATTGCTGAGGAGCTCGGCATCACCGTCAGCGCCGCCAAGGTGCGGCTTCATCGGGCGCGTCGTCGCCTCCGCGAACAAGTATTCCCCCTTCCAGGAGACGATCTCCATGCCATCTGATCTCACGCCTGCCAACCAGCTGTGCGTATCTGTCGGCGAGCAACTGTCGGCCAGCGACGACATCTCGTTGGTGGTCGAGGCCAACGCCGCCCATATGGGTCAGTGCTTACGCTGTCAGGCTGAGGTGTCGAGTTATCGGCGTATGCAGCGGGCGCTGAAGAGCCTTGCTGCTCATCCTGTTGATGTGCATCCCCAACTCGAGCACCAAATTCTTGGTGCTCTCGACGGGGTTTCGCGGGTTGGTCAACGTCGCGGGTCAGCCGTTGCGGCGGCCACACTTGGTGGGCTGGCCGCCGCGGCAAGTGTCATCGCCATTGCTTCGCGTCATCGACGTATAGTTAGGCTCGCGAGCTAACTCGTTCCTCTGCCTGGTTGGCGGCGGTCGATATCGACCCTGGCGGTGGTACCATTTGCCACCGTTCTCAGGGGCGTGGCTCAATTGGTAGAGCACCGGTCTCCAAAACCGGCGGTTGGGGGTTCGAGTCCCTCCGCCCCTGCGCAGATGTTCGAAAAAGTCACCCAGCCAAGGATTTGCAAATGTCGATGAACCGACAGCAAAAGCGGATGCTCCAAAAGCAAGGCGAGATCGACGCCGATGGCGAGCCGGTACGCGCCCGAAAGCAACCAAACGCCGGCGGCCCGCCAAGCGAACGCACCAGCCCAGGCCAGTTCTTGCACGAGGTTCGTGGAGAGCTCCGCAAAGTTGCTTGGCCCAGTCGCGAGGAGACCATCAACTATTCGATCGTGGTCTTGTTCACGATCGTGGTGATGGGTGCGATGATCTACGGGATCGACTGGTTGTCGTCCACCTTCATTCTCAACCTCTTTGATCGCTGACCCATGACTGACCTAACTCCCACCGAATCGGTCGAAGAACCCGCGGGTTCTGCCGAGGAACCAACGACGGCGCGTGTTGGCGCGGGACTGGCCAACGAATGGACCGGTGGCGCTTCCACGGCGGTCGCCGAGACCCCAGTCGACGAGGTTGCGGCCGAGAACGCGGCCGACGATTCGTCCGCCGAGGTCCTCGACGAAGACGCGCTTCTCGCCGAGTCCGAAGTTGACGACATCGATCCCGATCTTTACCTGAGCCCTTATGACCGTCCGGGTCGTTGGTTCGTGCTGCACACCCAGTCGGGTTACGAAAAGAAGGTCAAACAAAATCTCGAGGCCCGTACGGCATCAATGAACATGGAGAATCGAATTCACGAGGTGGTCATTCCAACTCGTGAGATTCCCGAGTTCAAGAACGGCAAGAAGGTGATGACCGAGAAAAAGCTCTTCCCGGGTTATCTCTTGTGCCGCACGAACCTCGACGACGATGCTTGGTATGTGATCCGCAACACCCCTGGTGTTACCGGGTTCGTCAATCAAGGCGGCAAACCTTCGCCGATGCGTCGCAAGGATGTCGAGAACTTTCTTGGTGTCGAAGCCGATCGCAAGCAAGAAGCCACCAAGAAGTCCAAGCCCATGTTCGAGTACGAGATGGGCGAAACGGTGCGCGTCAAAGAGGGTCCGTTCGCGGATTTCTCTGGCGAGATCATCGAAATCAACGAAGATCAACTCAAGGTCAAGGTGCTCGTCAACATCTTCGGTCGCGAGACTCCGGTCGAACTCGAGTTCGCTCAGGTTGCTCGTCTCTGATCTTCACCCCCGCGCAGGTTGTCGCGCGGCGTGTGGCCCGCCACACTTATCTGTCCCTTTTCTCGCGGTATGTCCGCGTCCGGTAGGAAGCAAGTTTCATGGCTAAGAAGCAGGTCGCTGCTGTTGTCAAAATCCAGATTCCCGCGGGTCAGGCTTCGCCTGCTCCGCCGGTTGGTACCGCGCTTGGTCCGCACGGTGTCGCAATCATGGACTTCTGTAAGGACTACAACGCGAAGACCGAGGACAAGCGCGGTCAGATCGTTCCGGTCGAGATCTCGATTTACGAGGACCGTTCGTTCTCGTTTGTTCTCAAGACCCCGCCGACTCCGTTTCTGATTCGTCAGGCCGCCGGTCTTGATAAGGCTGCCAACAACCCGGGCCGTGAGGTTGCGGGTTCGATCACTGATGCTCAGGTGACCGAGATCGCCGAGTTGAAGATGCCTGATCTCAATGCCATCGATCTCGAGGGCGCCAAGCTCCAGGTCGCAGGCACCGCCCGTTCGATGGGCATCCGGGTCGAGGGCTAGTCCTCGATTCGGTCATTTTTTTTTGGGCTGATCGTCAGCCCCTACTCCGTGCGGACGACCTCGCCGGCGGGTAGTAACTGGAGGGAGCCGTCATGGCAAAAGGTAAGCAGTACAACGACAACGCCAAGAAGTTCGATCGCGATCACCTGCACAGTGATGCCGAGGCGATCGCGGTTGTGAAGTCCCTTGGTGCCAAGAAGTTTGACGAGACGATCGATCTTGTTGTGCGTCTTGGGGTCGATCCTCGCAAGGCCGACCAGATGGTTCGTGGCACCGTTTCGTTGCCCGCTGGTACCGGTAAAGACGTGCGAGTTGCGGTGTTCGCTCAGGGCGAGGCGGCGACCGCCGCTCGCGAGGCAGGCGCTGAGCATGTCGGTGATGCTGATTTGGCCGCCGAAGTAGAAGGCGGCATGACCGATTTCGATATCGCGATCGCCACGCCGGACATGATGCCCACAGTCGGCAAGCTCGGACGAGTGCTTGGTCCGCGTGGCCTCATGCCAAACCCCAAGACCGGAACTGTGACGATGGATGTCGTTAAGGCCATCAACGAGTTCAAGGGTGGCATGGTCGAGTACCGCACCGACCGGTTTGCCAATGTGCACGTGCCGATTGGCAAGGCGTCGTTCGACGAGGACGCGTTGTTGTCCAACATGCGGGCGTTGGTTGGCGAGCTCGAGAAGGTCAAGCCAGCTTCGGCAAAGGGCAAGTACATCAAGAAGATCGTGGTCTCGTCCACGATGGGTCCTGGTGTCCGGATTGATACTGCTGGTGTTGTCACCGCAACCGAGGCCTGATCCAACGTTCTGTTTTTGAATCAGGTCCCATATCCTGATTCTCACAACTGAATATCTCTGCTCACCGAAGACCTCCGGTGCGCTCATTGCGAGCACCAATGGATGGCAACATCCGCCGGACGAGGAAAGAGCCTCCGAACCGTTTAGGCCTTTGGGCCAAACCGTTCTCTGGGCGCTTACCGTTTCGGTGGGCGCCCACTGTCATTTTCGTGGCCTGTGGTTTTCAGTCGTTCGTTACCAACCACGCTCCGCTGTTTACGGGAGCCCGATATCAAGAATAAGGAGGTGAGATGGGAGATCCAAGACCAGAAAAGGTCACCGTCGTCGACGAGGTTCGCGAGAAACTCGATGCGTCCGATGGTGCACTTCTTACCGAGTATCGCGGCCTGAACGTGCCCGCCCTTGCGGCGTTGCGTTCGGCTTTGCGTGAAGCGGGAGGCGAATACAAGATTTACAAGAACACGCTTGTGCGCATTGCGGCGCGCGACGCGGGTTTGGACATCGACGATTTGTTGACCGGTCCTACTGCAATTGCTTTTGTTGGGGAGAAGGCTGATGGTTCCCCAGGAGACGCGGCCGGCGTTGCCAAGGCATTGAAAGATTTTGCCAAAGCCAACGACGCGCTAGTCATCAAGGGCGGCATTCTCGACGACAAGGTGCTTAGCGCTGACGATCTACGGGCATTGGCCGAACTTCCGTCCCGCGATGTCTTGCTGGCCCAGATCGCCGGTGCTTTCCAAGCGCCGATGGCGAAGATGGCTGGCTTGCTGGCTGCAGTCCCACGCGATTTTGCGTACGGCTTGCAGGCGCTCATCGATCAGGGTGGCGCGGGCGATGCTCCCGCCACCGAAGAAGTACCCGCCGAGGCGTCCGCCGAAGCATCTGACGCCGGCGACGCCGGTGCCAACACCGAAACCGCCGACGCTGGCGACAACACAAACGAAGAAGAGGAGTAGTCATGGCTACTAAGGATGAGATTCTCGACGCCATTGGCGCGATGACCGTGCTCGAGTTGAGCGAATTGCTGTCGGACTTCGAAGAGAAGTTCGGCGTTACCGCCGCTGCCCCTGTGGCCGTGGCTGCTGCTGCGCCTGCGGGCGATGCTGGTGCCGAGGTTGAGGAGAAGGACTCGTTTGATGTCGTTCTGACCGCGGCCGGCGAGAAGAAGATCCAGGTGATCAAGGAAGTCCGTGGACTCACGTCACTCGGTCTGAAGGAAGCCAAGGAGCTTGTCGACGGTGCGCCGAAGGCGATTCTCGAAGGTGCTTCAAAGGCCGATGCCGAGAAGGCCAAGGAGGCCCTCGAGGCTGCTGGTGGTTCGGTAGAACTCCAGTAATCCTGTTCTTCTTCGGAAGATTGTTGCGTTGCGGCGCCGGCCTTCGGGTCGGCGCCGTTTCGCGTCCACCGTTAGGGTGCCGCTATGGGTGACCCAATTTCGCACGTGAATGTTTGGCCCGACGGCGGCGAACTGTTGGTGACTTGGCGCGGCGGCGGCGACGTGTCGGTTTTTGTTTCCGATGATCCTGTCGACGCGGGGGTTGAGGTGCAGGCCCCGGACGGGCCTGGTCAGGTGGTGGTGACGCGTCGCGAGCGCACGTATGTACACCTGTTTGATCCCGGCGAGGGATTCACCGTTGCCGCGGAGCGGGTGCTGGACTTTGACGGGGTACGGAATTTTAGAGACATCGGTGGTTACCCGACCGTTGACGGGGGGCAGGTTCGCTGGGGTCGGGCGTTTCGTTGCGGCCGCATGGACGAGTCCTCGGATGCGGATCTGGCCCGGGTGGAGGCCTTGGGCATAACGAAGGTGTTCGACCTTCGAACTGCTGAGGAGCTCGAGCGTCAGCCGGATCGTTTGCCTGACGGTGTCGAACATGTGCATCTGCCCATGTCGAGCAGTGTGGCCTTACAAAAGGGGTTGTTGGAGCGGATTCGCGACGGTGATATCGACAGCTATTCGAGGGCCGACATGGCCGCCGGATATTTGCGGATGTTGGAGACCTTTCCGCATTACCTTGGCGAAGTAATCGAAGCGGTTGGGGGTGGTGAGACGATCCTGTTTCATTGCACCGCGGGCAAGGACCGCACTGGTATCGCGGCGATGGCCTTGCTGGGACTAGCAGGCGTCGATGATGGCCATGTGCTCGACGACTATGAGCTTTCGGCGCAACATCAACCCGACGGGGTTCTCGAATGGTTCGCCGACGCGATACGCGAGGCGGGGATCGATCCGGTTGACTTTGATCTTGAGGCCATGCTTGGTTCGCCTCGGGCGGTGATGAAGATGACTCTTGCTGGCTTGCACGATCGCTGGTCCGGGCACGTCGGCTATCAGGAACTGGTGGGCCTCGAGCGGTCGACCCTCGAGGCGGCGCGACAAAATCTGACGTTCTAGCGAGAGGCCTCTGGGGCGCGGTTCTGCGGGCGGGCGAATACGTCAGCTCCGGGACCCGTGTCGGTTACCACTGTGAGGTCGCCATTCTCGTCGGGTCGCGTGATTTCGTATCCTGCAGCTTCGAGAAGCGCGGCTACCGGCTCTCGGTCCTCGCCGAAATTGACTTGGGCCATATCGTTCCACTCGAGCTGGATGAGGTCGACTCGTTGATCGGTGAGGAGACGGTGGGCTCCGAGTAGGACGCGTCGCTCGGCCCCTTCGACGTCGATCTTGAGACCGGAAACTCGGCGCTCGCCGATTACCGAGTCGAGGGTGTCGACGTCGACGGTGATGCCGTCGCCATCGGACGACAGGTGTACTCGTTGAGCGTCAACGCCGCCGAGGTTCATGGTGCCGGGTTGGTCAGCGACCGCTTTCGGGACGACTTCGGCGTCGTAGCCGTTGAGCGCGAGGTTTTCGACTAGCTGCTCCCGGGCGCGGGGTAGCGGTTCGAGACAGATCAGTTCGGCTCCCTGTTCGGCGGCGATGATCGAATAGAGGCCGACGCTCGCTCCGACGTCCACGAACAGATCTCCGGGGCCCAAGTGCCGTTGCCAGGTACGCATCTCGGCGAAGTCGGGCAGCGGCGAGGACGCTGCTCGTCGCGATGCCCCGTCATCGAAGCGGGCGATCACCTTGCTGTGCTCACCGTAGGAGACGGCGGTGGGACGTCGAAGCAGGCGCCCGCGAAGCTGAAATCGCAGTACTCGGGCCAGCGACCGAGCCCGCTGTGCGGCGTTGGCGGGATGGTTGGCCACCGAACGAAGAACGGCGACTACCGCCTTGGGGCTCACTCGGAAACGACGTTGCATGGCGACAAACTACGGGTGAGCACCGAGCAAGCGAAGGATCCTCCAGCGCCTCGCTGTGTAACAAAGACGTTGCTTATCCACAGAGTTGCTTGACCGCGTCGTTGGAAATCCCTACGCTTCGCATGCGCCTTGACCACTGTGTGGTTTCGTTCGTCAGCGTCGCCGAATTCGGCGGCGTCGTTTCGGGTTGCCTGAGATGTTGCTTATAGCGCGCCGCGCGCACTAGCATTCCCAATACCTGGTCGTCGTCGCGCCTTTTCCGCATCTTTGTTGTGGTTTTCCGCGCCTCGGCGACTATTTGGCGTCCCTTCCACCGAATTCTCGGGAGTTTCAGTGACCACACGCGCTGCGCAACGCGAACGGTACTCATTCGGCAACCTCGAGGAAGTCCTTGAACTTCCTGACTTGATTGCCATTCAGCGAAAGAGCTTCACCTGGCTCGTCGAGGAAGGGTTGGCTCAAACCTTTCGCGATATTTCGCCGATCAAGGACTTCACCGAGACCTTGCAACTCGAACTCGAGTTTGATCCCAACGATGAGGATCTGCGTCCCCCGCCGAAGTTCTCGGTCGAGGAATGCAAAGAAAAGGACATGACCTACAGCGCGCCGATCTTTGTGAAGGCGCGCTTCATGAACGCCAACACCGGCGAGATCAAAGAGCAGACCGTGTTCATGGGCGACTTCCCCATGATGACCGACAAGGGCACGTTCGTTATCAACGGCACCGAACGAGTCGTTGTGTCTCAGCTGGTCCGTTCCCCCGGCGTCATCTTTCAGCCGGGTGAGCGTTTCCGCCTTCGTAACCTCAGCAAGCATCAGCTTGTTACCGGCACCATCCATCCGTATCGCGGCGAGTGGATCGAGATGGACGTCGAGCAAAAGCCGGGCAAGGATGTCACCGCGGGCGCCCGCGTGGCTCGCAAGCGTCGCATCAGTTTGTTTACTCTTCTTCGCGCTCTCGGCTACGACGAGGAGAGCGAGCCGGGTTTCTTGCAGAAGTTTGTCGACTACTTCGACTTCCTCGAAGGGCAGTGGGAGAAGGACAAGGAAATCGCGGTTACTCAGGAAGAGGCGCTGCTCGAGATCTATAAGCGAGCTCGCCCTGGCGAACCGCCAACCGTCGAGTCGGCACGTGCGTACTTCCGGAACGCCTTCTTCGAGTCGCGTCGCTACGACCTGAGCCGGGTTGGTCGCTACAAGCTCAACCGCAAGCTCGGCCCCGAACTGGAGTTTCTCGAAAAGCAATTCGGCCTCAAGCTCGACAAGCCCGACCCAGATCAGTCGGTGCTGGCCCAGTGCGAGATGCTGGCCACCACCACCTACCTGCTCAACCTTGCCAAGGGTGAGCAGGGCTACCGACTCGACGACCAGGATCACTTCGCCAACCGTCGCATCCGCAGTGTGGGCGAACTCATCCAAAACCAGGTACGCATAGGCCTGAGCCGTATGGAGCGAGTCGTGCGGGAGCGCATGACCACTCAGGACGTCGAGGCCATCACTCCTCAGACCCTGATCAACATTCGCCCGGTCGTGGCCGCGATCAAAGAGTTCTTCGGAACCTCGCAGCTGTCGCAGTTCATGGACCAGGTCAATCCCCTTTCGGGTCTCACCCACCGTCGTCGTCTTTCGGCGCTCGGTCCGGGTGGTTTGTCCCGCGAACGTGCCGGGTTCGAAGTGCGAGACGTTCACTTCTCGCACTATGGCCGCATGTGCCCGATCGAGACTCCTGAAGGTCCGAACATTGGTCTGATCGGTGGTCTGGCTTCTTTCGCCCGTGTCAACCCGTTCGGGTTCATCGAAACTCCGTACCGCGTTGTCAAGAAGGGCCGCGTCACCGAAGAGATCGTGTATCTCACTGCTGACGAAGAAGAGGACTACGTCGTAGCCCAGGCCAACGCGCCGATCGACAGCAAAGGCAATTTCACCGCCGATCGTGTGTTGGTTCGTCGCTCGCCGCAGGCTGCGTCGCTCCAGGACCTGCGCTTGCAGCTCGAACAAGAGGTGTTCTTCGGCGCCACTACCGAGATTTCCTCGGTTGTTCCCGACGAAGTTCAGATGATGGACGTTTCGCCCAAGCAGATCATTTCTGTGGCGACCGCTCTTATCCCGTTCCTCGAACACGACGATGCCAACCGCGCCCTCATGGGGGCAAACATGCAGCGCCAGGCGGTTCCGTTGTTACGAGCCGAGGCGCCTTACATCGGTACCGGCATCGAGGCTCGCTGTGCCAACGACGCCGCCGACATGTTGCTGGCCGAGGACGACGGCACCATCGTCGAACTCGACGGCGACCACATCGTGTTGGAGTACAAGACCCTCGGCCAAAAAACCCTGAGGCTCAAGAAGTTCGAACGTTCCAACCAGGACTCGTGTATTTCTCAAAAGGTCCGCGTTGCCGAGGGTGACACGGTCAAGAAGGGCGCGTTGTTGGCCGACGGTCCGTCGACCGATCTCGGCGAACTGGCGCTCGGCAAGAACCTGCTCGTGGCCTTTATGCCGTGGGAGGGTTACAACTTCGAGGATGCCATCATCCTTTCGGAGCGTTTGGTGAAGGACGACGTGCTCACGTCGATCCACATCAAAGAGCACGAGATCGATGCCCGCGATACCAAGCTCGGACCCGAAGAAATCACGCGAGATATCCCGAACCTCAGCGAAGACATTCTCGCCGACCTCGACGAGCGCGGCATCATTCGTGTTGGCGCCGAGGTCAGCCCTGGTGACGTGCTGGTTGGCAAGGTCACCCCGAAGGGCGAGACCGAACTGACTCCCGAGGAACGTCTCTTGCGGGCCATCTTCGGCGAGAAGGCTCGTGAAGTTCGCGACACCTCCATGAAGGTGCCGCATGGCGAGGTCGGCAAAGTGATCGACGTCAAGGTGTTCAACCGCGACGACGCTCACGAACTCCCGCCCGGCGTCAACCAGTTGGTGCGCGTATACGTTGCTCAAAAGCGCAAGATCAGCGTGGGCGACAAGCTGGCGGGCCGCCACGGCAACAAGGGCGTTATCTCCCGGATTCTTCCGATCGAAGATATGCCCTTCACCGCCGACGGTCAGCAGGTCGACATCATTCTCAACCCGCTGGGTGTTCCGTCTCGTATGAACGTCGGCCAGGTGCTAGAAGCGCACCTCGGTTATGGCGCTCGCTGGGGCTGGGACATCAACGGGGCCAAGGTCGGCAGCTCGCCGGTGCGCGGCACCGAGAACAAGACCCGGCCTTCGACGACTCCCGCTACGTTCATCGCCACACCGGTGTTCGACGGCGCCAAATGGAACGAACGCGAACTAGCCGGCGACAAGCCGATCATTGTTGACATCCTCGACAACCTCAACCCCGAGAGTTCCGACGGCGAGACCCGTCTGATCCAGACCGATGGCAAGCAGATGCTTTACAACGGTCGCACGGGCGAACCCTTCGATAACGCCATCATGACGGGCTACGTCTACATCTTGAAGTTGGCTCACTTGGTCGACGACAAGATCCACGCTCGTTCAACCGGTCCGTACTCGATGATCACCCAGCAACCGCTTGGTGGTAAAGCCCAGTTCGGTGGTCAGCGATTCGGCGAGATGGAAGTGTGGGCCCTCGAGGCTTACGGTGCTGCTTACTTGCTGCAGGAGCTGCTAACCATCAAGTCCGACGACGTGCTGGGACGGGTCAAGGTCTACGAGGCCATCGTCAAGGGCGAGAACATCCCCGAACCTGGCATCCCCGAGTCCTTCAAGGTGCTCATCAAGGAGATGCAGGCACTTTGCCTCAATGTCGAGGTGTTGTCGCACGACGGTCAAGAGATCGAAATGCGAGAACTCGACGAAGAAACATTCCGCACCGTCGAGGAGCTGGGGATCGATCTCCAGCGTCCCGAACGTGGATCAGACGAAGAAGACGCCGCTCGTGCCGCCGCTCGCGCGGCCCGCGCCTAAGCCCGACGACGAGAGACTGGACACAACATGCTTGACGTCAATGATTTCGCAAACCTGAAGATCGGCTTGGCAACGGCGGACTCGATCCGTACGTGGTCAAACGGCGAGGTCAAAAAGCCGGAGACCATTAACTACCGAACTCTCAAGCCCGAGAAGGACGGACTCTTCTGCGAGAAGATTTTTGGTCCGACCAAGGACTGGGAATGCTCGTGTGGCAAGTACAAGCGGGTGCGCTTCAAGGGCATCATCTGCGAGCGATGCGGGGTCGAGGTCACTCGTTCCAAGGTGCGCCGCGAGCGTATGGGCCACATCGAACTCGCCGCGCCAGCAGTTCACATCTGGTACCTGCGCGGTACCCGTTCGTGGTTGGCGTACCTCCTTATGGGCACCCTCCCCAAAGAAGAGCTCAAGGCCAAGCAGCTCGAGAAGGTCATCTACTTTGCGGCCAACTTGGTCATCTCCGTTGACGAAGCTCGCCGTGACGAAGACCTGCCGAGCCTCGAAGCCGAAGTGGTTGGCGAACGCGAAGCGATCGACAAAGACATGGAGCTCGACCTTGCTCGTCGCAGCGAAGAGCTAGAGAAAGAGCTCGAGAACCTCGAAAAGGACAAGGCGAAGGACACCGAGCTCAAAGCCGCTCGTCGTCAAGCCGACAAGGACCTCGCCGAAATTCGTGAACAGTTCGAGTTCGAGAAGGAGATTCTCGACCGGGCGTGGGACGAGTTCAAGAGCCTTCACGGTCGCCAAATCCACGAAGACGAGATGCTGTGGCGGGAGCTGCAGGATCGTTGGGGCGATTACTTCGAGGGTGGCATGGGCGCCGACGCCATTGCTCGTCTCGTCGAGCACCTCGACTTCGATGAGGAAGAAGTTCTGCTTCGTGCTCAGATCGACCCGCCCGAGGGCGTCAAGGGTTTGTCGGCCCAGCGCAAGCAGAAGGCCATCAAACGTCTGAAAATCGTTGCCGCGTTCAATCGCCGCGACGAACACGGCCGCCGCATCAACGATCCGAGAGCCATGATCCTCGACGTTGTGCCGGTTATTCCGCCAGAACTGCGCCCCATGGTGCAGCTCGACGGTGGTCGCTTCGCCACGTCTGACCTCAACGATCTTTATCGCCGCGTGATCAACCGCAACAACCGTCTCAAGCGTCTTCTCGACCTTGGTGCGCCCGAGATCATCGTCAACAACGAAAAGCGCATGCTCCAAGAGGCTGTCGACGCCTTGTTCGACAACGGTCGTCGCGGTCGTCCGGTTACCGGTCCCGGTAACCGTCCGCTCAAGTCGCTCTCCGACATGCTCAAGGGTAAGCAGGGCCGATTCCGTCAGAACCTGCTCGGTAAGCGAGTCGACTACTCGGGCCGCTCGGTCATCGTGGTTGGACCGACCCTCAAGTTCCACCAGTGCGGTCTGCCCAAGATCATGGCCCTCGAGCTGTTCAAGCCGTTCGTCATGAAGAAGTTGGTCGATACCGAGCTGGCCCAAAACATCAAGTCAGCCAAGCGCATGGTCGAACGCCGTCGCCCCCAGGTTTGGGACGTCCTAGAAGACGTCATCAAAGAACACCCGGTGCTTCTCAACCGTGCACCAACGCTGCACCGTCTCGGCATCCAGGCCTTCGAGCCAGTGTTGGTCGAAGGCAAGGCCATCAACCTCCATCCGTTGGTTTGCACGGCGTTCAACGCCGACTTCGACGGTGACCAGATGGCCGTCCACCTGCCGCTGTCGGCGGAGGCTCAGGCCGAGGCCCGTGTTCTCATGCTGAGCGCCAACAACGTCCTCAGCCCGGCCAACGGCCGCCCGTTGGTCACGCCTACCCAGGACATGATCATTGGCGCTTACTACCTGACCGAGGAGGTCGAGGACGGCCCGGGCGCCGGACGGGTATTCCGCGACGTTCAGGAGTTGCACTCGGCCTACGAGGCCGGCGACGTCGGTATTCACGCTGCGATTCAATTCCGTACCCCGGACTTGATGATCAGCCCTGCCAACGGCGAGGCGGCTCAGTACGAGCCCACCACTGTTGGTCGAGTCTTCTTTAACGAGGCTCTTCCGGCCGCGTATCCGTACGTCAACGAAAAGGTTGGCAAGAAGCAGATGGGCCTGATCGTCGACACGCTGGCGCGTACTTACGACAAGCAGTCGGTTGCGACCAGTCTCGACGCCATCAAGGACACTTGCTTCATGTACGCCATGAAGTCGGGTCTGACCGTTTCGATCAACGACGTTGCTACTCCAGACGAAAAACCCGAGATCCTCGACCGTCACGAAAAGAAGGCCGACAAGATCGAGCAGCAGTTCCGTCGGGGCATCATCACCGACGGCGAGCGCCGTCAGATGGAGGTCGAGGTCTGGTCGCAGGCCACCGAGGAAGTCACCAACCGGATGAAGGAGGGCCTCGAAGCCCAGCAGTTCAACCCGGTCAACATGATGGTCGACTCGGGTGCTCGAGGAAACATGATGCAGGTACGTCAGATCGCCGGTATGCGTGGTCTGGTTGCCAACCCTCGTGGCGACATGATTCCTCGTCCGATCAAGAGCAACTTCCGCGAAGGTCTGAAGATGCTCGAGTACTTCATTGCTACGCCGGGCGCCCGTAAGGGCCTGGTTGATACGGCTCTTCGTACCGCCGACTCGGGTTACCTGACTCGCCGGCTCGTAGATGTGGCGCAGGAACTCATCATCAACGACGAAGACCCGTTCGACCGTCCGGTCGTACGCGGAATTTGGCTCGAAGACGTGATGCCCGATACGCCCAACAAGCGAACCCACCTCGAGAGCCGGCTCTTTGGTCGCGTGCTCGCCGACGACGTAACGCTTGGCGATGGTCGCTTGATCGAGAAGGGCACGATGATCGGCGATGACGATCTCGAAGCTCTCCGTGACGACAACACGATCAACCGGGTCCGCGTCCTGTCACCGCTCACCGACGACAGCGCCTTCGGTATTTCGTCGAAGTCCTACGGCATGTCGCTCGCTACCGGTGGCAAGATCGAATTGGGCGAGGCCGTTGGCGTTATAGCGGCTCAGTCGATCGGCGAACCGGGCACTCAGCTCACGATGCGAACCTTCCACACCGGTGGTGTGGCTGGTGCGCAAGACATCGCTGGCGGTTTGCCTCGCGTCGTCGAACTCTTCGAAGCTCGTACCCCGAAGGGCAAGGCCACGCTGGCTCGTACCTCCGGCGTGGTCCGCGTTGGCGAGGACGATGGCCGGGGCCGCGAAGTCCTGATCGTTGCTGACGACGGTGAAGAAGATGCCTACACAATCCCGTCTGGTGCTCGCCTCGAAGTGACCGATGGTCAAGAGCTCCGCGCTGGTGATGCGATCGTCGAAGGCGCCCGTGACCCCAAGGAACTGTTGGAGATCAAGGGTGTCCGGGCGACTCAGGAGTACCTTGTGACCGAGGTGCAAAAGGTCTATCGCGATCAGGGCGTGTCGATTCACGACAAGCACATCGAGCTCATCGTGCGTCAGATGACCAAGCGCATCCTCATCAGCGAGCCCGGTGATACCGACTTCTTGCCTGGTTACCAGATCGACCAGAAGACGTTCGCCGACACCAACCGGCGCGTAGTCGAAGAAGGTGGCAAGCCAGCCGAGGGTCGTCCGCAGTTGATGGGCATCACCAAGGCTTCGTTGGCCACCGAGTCGTGGCTATCCGCGGCGTCGTTCCAGGAGACCACCCGTGTTCTTACCGAGGCGGCCATCGAGTCCAAGTCCGACTCGTTGCACGGTCTCAAAGAGAACATCATCATCGGCAAGCTCATTCCGGCTGGTACCGGCATCGGCGAATACCGCAACATCAAGACCGATGCTCCGAGCTTCGAGCCGATGGAGTACTACTCCTCCGGCGACGAAGAACAGGACCTCGCCGAGTGGCTAGCGGGCCGCTCCGAGGGCGGCGCCGACGTAGTCACTTTGCCCGGAGCAGGTAGCTGATCGAATTCAGTCATTGGAAGATTGCTGGGTGGGGAGCCTCGAGGAGACTTGCTACCCAGCAACTCGATCACGTATGACGCGTGCTGGTACTCCACCCACGATTTTGTTTGGTTCGACGTCGCGCGTAACCACGCTACCGGCGGCCACTACCGCGTTTTCGCCAATGGTGACCCCGGGCAAGACAATGCAACTGGCCCCGAGCCAAACATGCTTTTCGACTGTAATGGTGCTTCCTGTATGTGCGGTCATGTCCTCGAGGTCGTGCCCAGCTGCGTGAAAATGAACATGCGGCGCTATGTAGCAATCTGGTCCGATGAAAATGCCGTGGCCACCGTCAAAGTCCGGGTAGAACTCGACGCCTCGGTTGATGCTGCTTCGGTCGCCGATATGCACCAACCACGGAAATTTGACGTAGACGGCGCGATCGAAGAAGACATGTGAGCCGCTGCGGGTAAAGACTCGACGCATCAAGAGATTGCGTATCGGACCCGGAGCGATATCGGTGACGAGGCGCGCAACCGCTAGGAGGTCGATGTAGAGCAGGTTCGCGATCCGCTTTGTGCGGTTGGCGCCAAATAGCCGCGTACGGACTCCGGAGGTTCTCGTTGCGGTGCTCACTTCTTAGATGCTAGCTGCACCTCGGAAGTCGCCGGTAGCCTGTCGTCCAAGTGCAACCGAGGATGTGGCCCCTCTTATGATTCGATTCAATCTCCCGTCGCTGGTGGGGCGCGAGCTCAACTACCTCGAGGAAGCCGTCGCGGCCGGCAAGTTGTCGGCTTCTGGACCGTTCGCTAGCCGATGCGCCGAGATATTGAGGGACTCCTTGAGAGCCCATGACGTCTTGATGACCACCTCGTGCACCGATGCCTTGGAGATGACGGCTTTGATGCTTGATATTGAGCCGGGCGACACTGTGATCGTTCCTTCGTTTACGTTCACCTCAACCGCGCTGGCATTTGCTCGGCAAGGAGCGAATATTCGGTTCGCCGACATCGAGCCGACGACTCTGGGTATCGACGCAAGTTCGGTCGAAGCCTTGATCGACGACAGCGTGAAGGCGGTCGTGTGTGTTCATTATGCGGGAGTCCCGTGCGAGTTGGACAAGTTGATGACAGTACTCAAGGGTTGGCCCGGCGTGGCTCTGATCGAGGACAACGCCCACGGACTATTCGGATCGCTAGACGGCAAACCGCTGGGCAGCTTTGGCCGGTTCTCTACCCTCAGCTTTCACGAAACCAAGAATTTTCAGTGTGGTGAGGGTGGAGCCCTCGTGGTTAACGATCCGGCCGACATAGATCGCGCCCACGTTATTTTTGACAAAGGTGCCAATCGTCGTGCCTTCTTGTTGGGCGAAGTCGACAAGTATTCATGGAAGGACACGGGCTCGTCGTTTGGCATGAGCGACCTGCAAGGAGCGTTCTTGTTTGGCCAGCTAGAGAGGGCCGATTATGTGCTGAATCGTCGGGCAGCTGTAGAAAAATCCTACCGCGAGCTCTTAACGCCTCACGCTGATCGACTGGGATTTGCATTGCCGAATGTGCCCTCCAACTGTGAGAGCGCCTTCCATATGTTCTACATAATGGCCCCAAGCCGATCAGAAAGGGATCGGCTCTTGGCCGGTTGTAAAGTTCTCGGGGTTCAACCTACGTTTCATTACGTCCCGCTGCATTCGTCTGATGCTGGGCGTCGCTATTCGGACCGTACCCATGAGTGCCCTGTGACCAACGATGTCAGCGATCGGCTTCTGAGGCTGCCGTTTTACACGTCCATGACTACCGCCGACGTTGCGACGGTTGCAGACGCGGTCGTCGGCGTGCTGGAATCGCCCTTACCCAGTTGAGCGGCAACCGGGACCGCTCCAACCGAGCAGAGTTGATCGCGGCTTCCGTTGTCACCGGGGTCTTGGGTGCCGCCACTATCTACCTCTCTGAAGCTCATCTTGGGCTCGAGGAATTCGCACCGCTCGCCCAGCTATGGACCCTGTGGGCTCTCTGCGCCTCGAGCATCACTTTTAGTGTCCAGCATTGGCTCATTCGTGCAGTGGTCGATGGAAGCGACCATCGGGTTGTGTCGCGCACGCTTGCGTTTGTCATAGTGCCGATGGCGGGCGCGGCGGTCGTAGCCGGCTGGTTGCTGGCCGATCAGTGGTTCGCAGGGCACCGGGGTTTCGGCCTCTTGTTCGGTCTGCTCGTCTTGGGTACCGCTTTCAATGGTTATGGCCGCGGACTTGTTGCCGCCGCCGGGGCACCTAGACAGCTCGCCGGACTGTTGATCGGCGAAAATCTTATTCGCCTGGTGCTGTTGGTCCCGCTTGCTGTTGTCGGCGCGGCGCCGTTTTGGTATGGGATAGCGATGACCGCAGGGTTCCTCGTCAATCTTGCTGCCTTGCAAGCAAGGCCGCGAGAGCGAGCTACGAACACCAGTGCGGTCCAAGGAGCGCCGACGGCGCTGTTGGTAGCGGGTGCGGTCGGGCTGATCAGCTATGCAACGATGTTCGGTGGACCACTTCTGCTTGGACCGGCTGGGGTAGCGCCGTCAGAGATTTCGGCGATGTTCCTCGTGATAACGATCGCTCGAGTGCCGTTCATAGTGGTGCTTGGTCTGCTGCCCTCGATCGCCTTGCACCTTGAGGTTCTGGTGGCTGGTCGCCGAGCAGATGATCTTCGCATGTATTGCGTTCGTGCCGCAGCGATGGCTGCCCTCAGCGGGGCTGTGGTTGCCGGCATTGCGGCCTCGGGTCTGGGCAATGTCCTCGGTCGTATTCTTGGTACCTCAGATCAGTTTGGCGGCAACGTCTTCGCGATGGTGGGCGCAGCGTCAGCCATCTCACTTGGCGCTCTGATTTTGTCTATGGTCTTCGTCGCTCAGAAGCGTCACCGGATATTGGGCGTTATCTGGCTTGTCCCACTTGGTGCAGCCGGCTTCGGGTTAGTGCTCAACTGGTTCTCGTCGGTGTCTAGTCTTTCGGTATGGCTAGTGGGAGTTGAAGTGGCGATGGTGATTCTTCTCACCAGCGCTCAACTGGTCGGTCGCTCGAGGGAGGTAGGATCCGCGCCGTGAGTTTCCACCCCCCTGATAACGATCGCGAGTTGCTCGAGGGAGTCGCAATCAGCGTGGTAATCCCGGTGTACAACGGGTCAGAGACGATTGTCGGGGTAGTTGACAGCGTCAGCTCGGCGCTAGCCGACATGGCTTTCGAGGTTGTGCTTGTCGACGATGGCAGTCGGGACGATTCTTGGGAGACGATTTGCGAATTGGCAAACCGAGAATATGTTCGAGGGTTTCAAATGCTCAAGAACTACGGTCAGCATGCCGCGGTTGTGGCGGGGCTTGACGAGGCGCGTGGGTCGTGGATCGTCACTATCGACGACGACGGAGAGAACGACCCGACCGAAATTCCCCGAATGATTGCGTCTGCTTTGGACGGCGGTCACGACCTGATTTTTGCGGAGCGGATAGGTCGTAGCTCGCCTATTGGTCGCCGCATCGCAAGTCGAGTCGTCAATAACCTGGTGGTTAACGTATTTTCGGCACCGCCGGACCTTCGCATCTCCAACTATCGCGTTATGTCGGCTGCGGTTGCGGACCGTGTTGTTGCTGACCGGACCCAGTACCCGTATGTCAACGGGCTTGCGCTTGAATACTCTGGTTCGCCTATCTCTATGCCAGTGATGCACGGAGACCGCCAGGGCGCAGGCTCGCGCTATACCATTCGGGCGTTGCTTCGGCTGTTGGCCAATATCTTGTTCAGCTATTCGATTTGGGCGTACCGACTGGTGGTGGGGTTGGCGATCACGGTCATAGCCTTCAGCGCGCTCTCATCGCTTCTCGTGCTCGTGAGGGCGACTTTCTCGGACTCACAGGCACCGGGTTGGGCGAGTACCGTGTTGCTGTTCAGCGTCATGAGCATCGCGAACCTCGTCGCTCTGACCGTTATCGGTGAGTATGTCGTCAGAGCGTTGAGACAGAGCAGGAATCCGGCGCGGTACGTGATTTCGGCTTCGACGTGAACCCGGCTGAGGCCCGAGATGGGCTATCAGAATCGTCGCATCGCCATTTGTTGTTGATCGGTGGACAACGCTGCGGCACGACCTGGCTGCAGAGAGTTCTCGGGTCGCATCCCGATGTGCGGTTGCCGCTGATCGTGCGACCCGAGCCAAAGTTTCTCCTCGTCGACGATGATCACACGAACTATGACGCCTTGTTTCCGCCGACGGGTGGGAGCCTGCTCGTAGACAAGTCAACCTCATATCTTGAACACGCAGATGCGGCGCGTCGAGCGCTGAGGTGCGTTCCGGATGCTGCCGTGATAGCCGTCGTTCGTGATCCTGTCGAACGTGCACATTCAAACTGGCGGTTTTCTGTCTCCAACGGAATCGAAGCGCTCTCGTTTGCGCAGAGTCTGCGGGACGACAGTCAAAGTCGTGACGGAGATGGCTTTAGTACCTCGCCGTTTCAGTCATTGCGGAGAGGAATGTACGCCGAGTTGCTTGCTCCATGGTCTGACGCTTTCGGGAGTCGCCTTGTAGTGATGCAGTACGAACGCATGACGGCGCCGGATGGAGGGATCTACATTCGCGAACGACTCGGGGCTCTCGGAGTTGCCGCGCCGACGAGATGGCCGGTGCTTCCTGCCGTTGCTAACGCTTCGCCGACCGATTCGCCGCTTGACGACGCCAGCCGCGAGATGCTCGTAGAGTACTACTCAGAGGCGAGCTCCATGCTTCGAGAATACGGAGTTGATACGAGCCTTTGGACCGGTTAACGGGTTAGAACCAAGACCGCGTGCGTATAGGGCACTCTGAGTAAATCGTGGTGAAGCGTTGACTCGACGCCGGAGAACGCGCTGGGCACCAAGTCTCTGTATCCGGCAAGAGTGCGTACGTTTTGGCCTCTGTCTCGTGACGCTAGAAATCGAGCGATTTTCGATTGATCTGTGTCAAATGCCGGGTCGATTGTCACTAGGCGCCCTCCCGGTCTAAGGGCGGCCGCCGCCTCGTCGAACAGTGTTCGTGCGAGCGGATCGTCAAGATGATGAAGGACTCCCTTGGCGACGGCAAGATCGAATGAGTCCGGCTCAAGCTCCACTTGGCCTACTCCACCCAAGATGAACTGGCCGAAATCGCCGTAGCTTCGCTGGGCCGCTGCGATGTAGTCATAACTTGGATCGTGGCCGACGTATCGAACCGATGGGAGGTGTTCGGTAAGGTCGCCGGTGCCACAGCCGATATCGAGGATCCTTTGATTCGTTTCAGGTCTTAGGTAGGTCTCGACTAGCTGGCGCCTGACATTCGGCGAACCGATTGCTGCTTGAGCTAGTCGGTACGCGGCGGGAAGCGACAACACTCGCCGCCACCCAGTCGTATTCTCAGCCATAAGAACCTCCCAGTATCGTGGCGGCATCCTAGCTAGCTGCTGTCGCTGCGTCGCACGCGAGATAGGTGCTTTCGCCCGCTCAGAGACCCGACCCTCGTCGCTGCTGGATACTGTGGTTCGTCAATGCCTGTGGATGAGACAGTTCCGACCGATGCCGAGCGAACGGTTCCGCTGTCCGCACGGGTTGCCGTGGTTGTTCCGTGCCGCGACGAGGCGCTTACGATCGCCGAAGTCGTGACGTCGTTTAGAGAGGTTGCCCCCACCGCGGAGATTGTGGTGGCCGACAACGGCTCCACCGATGGCACCGCGGCGGCCGCGGCCGCGGCCGGAGCGAGAGTGGTGTACGAACCCCGCGCCGGCAAGGGACGGGCGATTCGTCGGCTGTTCGCTGATGTCGACGCCGACTGTTATGTGATGGTCGACGGGGACGCAACGTACGATCCGTCCACGTTGCCGCAGATGGTTGCCGAAGTGTTCGAGCACAACACCGACATGGTGGTGGCCAAACGGGTTGGGCAAGATGGTGCGTTCCGTGCCGGGCATTCGCACGGCAATCGCATCTTGTCCTGGACGTTTCGGCGCCTGTTTCGGATATCTCTCGACGACACACTCAGCGGGTACCGCGCCTTGAGCCGCCGGTTTGTAAAAACTTTCCCGATCCTGTCGGCGGGGTTCGAGGTGGAGACCGACCTCAACGCTCATGCCGCAAGCCTGGGCCTTTCCTACCGAGAGATTGATTCGGCATACAAGAGTCGTCCGGTTGGGTCCGAGTCGAAGCTGAGTACCTGGACCGACGGCGTCCGAATCTTGCGACGGCTGCTACGACTTTTTCGGGACTGGCGGCCGATGCTCACGTTCTCGCTGCTCGGGCTGGCCATGATCGCGGTGTCGGCTGCGGTGGCCGCGCCGGTTGTGATCGACTTTGTTGACACCGGACTGGTCGAACGTATGCCGACCCTGCTGGTCGCGGCGGCCACATCCATCATCGGGTTCGGGCTCATTGCGGTCGGCATTGTTTTGGAACGGATTGCTCAGGTTCGCCTCGAAGTGACCAGACTCTTGTATCTGTCGTTACGAGCGAACCGCTCATGATCCATGCCGTCATTGGCACCAAAGCGGAGTACATCAAGACTGCACCCGTGCTTCGCGAACTTGCGAAACGAGGCGTCGCGTTTCGAATAGTTGACGTCGGACAGCACGGTGGGCTCCCACCGGAGTTTCGAGCGCCTCTCGATCTTCCCGATCCGCAGTGCCGCCTCGGCGACGGAACTGACGCCGAAACAATCCGCGAGGTAATCGTTTGGGTACTCAAGGTGAGCCGCCTCTTGTTTCGTTCGAGGCGTTACCTGCGCCGCCAGATCTTTGCCGACACGGACGGTGTGTGCCTGGTTCACGGCGACACGCCCTCTACGTTGCTGGCCGCGCTGATTGGTCGTCGGGCCGGGCTACCGGTTGCTCATCTCGAGTCGGGGTTACGTTCGCACTCGCTTCTTCATCCGTTTCCTGAAGAACTAGTTCGTGTCGTCGTGATGCGTCTGGCCACGGTGTTTTATGCCCCGAGCGACGAAGCGGTCGCCAATCTCACCCGTATGAAAGTACGAGGCGAGATAGTGCCGACGGGAGGCAACACCAGCGGTGACGCGGTGGTCCACGCCATCGACGAGACCGCGGTTACCGGCGATGGCCCCGGACTCATCGCGGTGCACCGAGTCGAGAATCTGCATCGTGAGAGCCGTATGGACGGCCTGGTCCAACTGCTGCGTCTCGCCGCCGCGAGTGGGCCGTCACGATTTCTGGTGCATCCACCGACCGAGCGCATGTTGCAGTCGAGCGGACGCTGGGACGATGTCTTGGCGGCTGGTCCTTCGATAGAGCCGTTGTTGTCTCATGGCGAGTTCATGGAAGCAATCGCCTCGGCTCGTTGGGTGGTGACCGACGGAGGGTCGATTCAAGAGGAATGTGCGGTCTTGGGCGTTCCCACGCTGTTGTGGCGAGGTCGTACCGAACGGCCTGATGGGGTGGGGGAGTGTGTGGTTTTGTCCAACTACGACCTCGGGTTGACCGAGGGTTTCTTTGCGAACCCTGGTGAGCACCGCCGAGATCCTGGCGCTCATGAATCATCACCGTCGATCGTGGTGGCCGATCATCTAGTGGCGCTCGACGCCTAGCTAGTCCTCCGCCGAGCCTCATCGGCAATTGCCGCGATGACGGACTCGTTGACGGCAGCGCGTTTGATTCGGTCCTTGACCGAGTCGACCGACGGAGGCGGGCCGCTAAGCAGTGTGTTGGCGACGTCACAGAGTTGAGTGACCGAGGCATCGGGCGCTATGAGGGAGACCCCGGGACCCACCTCGGCGGCCAGGCCGGCCATTTTTGGCGAATAGTCGAGCACGATGGCGCGACTCGAGCCAAGAACGGCCGACACCGCGCCGTGGTACCGCATGGTGATCGCCAGCCGGCCGTTCGACATTTGTTCGATAGCGTTGCTCGCGTTGGTTTGTTGCGCGGTGAAAGGCCGGGTGAGGTGGGCACCGACCAGCTCGTGCACGCGACGGTCGTGTGACTCGTCCCATGTCACGAATCGGATCCCGAGATCGTGTTGCTCGGCGATCAGGTCGATTGCTTCGGCCCACCGCGCCAGCTGGGGCTCGGTTGTTGGGTCGGCGGTGGCCAAGCTTCGCTGGCCGGGCCGATTCTCGGGACGTAGAGCCACCACCAAGTCATCGCCAGTTGAATTGTCGTTGGTCGAATGCCGTGCCAGCACCGGATCGATCCCGAGCATTGCGGGTCGACCGGTTAGTTCGAAGTACCGGTCCGCAGAGGCGGCGTCGCGAACGCTCAGCGCAACAGGATTTCGCAATACTGCTCGCACGAGAGCGCGGCCCGAGCGACGACGAACCTCGCCGATGCCGAGCCCGATTCCCGCCCAGGGTTTGCGAAGCGCTCTCGCCGTGCCTAGCCGGGTGAGATGAAACGGCAGGTTGAGTGGACCGGTCTCGTCTTGGATCAGGCCGCCGCCCCCGAATACGACGGCGTCGTGATGTAGCAACGCCCGGGCGAGACCGATCGTGTCGAGAGCCCCGGCGTGGCGCACCATGGGAACGCCGAGCGCCGCGCTAGCGATCTTGTCGATGGTTACAACCGTTGGCTCGCAGTCGGCTTGGCGCAGCATTTCGCAAACGGCCTCGGCGATGAGTTCGTCGCCGAGGTTGGGCGAACCGATCCAGCCCAAGATCATGACTTTGGCGGCGGTCATGAGACCTCGCTGGCCCGCTGGCGCCACGTCGCGAAGACGTATAACGGGACGAGCATTATGAGCCCGGCCGCTCGGTCGATTGTCGCACCGATAGCAGCTTCGGCCGCGCCGAGCCCCGAGAGCGAACCCAGAGCGGCGGCGAGCGATTCGCGTATCCCGATTCCTCCCGGCATGAACCCGACGGCCGCCGAGGCCGGCGCGGCGGCGCTCAGTCCGGCCACTTCGAGCAGCGTGCCGTCGAGGTTTACGACTCGTAGGGCGAGCCACAGCCGGAGGATCCCGGTCGAAATCAAGGCCACCTCGGTCCCGAGCAGACCAACGGTTATCGCGTTGCTCGAGCCCACCCGTCGCAGGATGGTGGCGCCGGTGCCGAGCGCGAACGCGCCCGCTACTACCAAGAGAATCCCGGCCCACGGGCGCGCCGCCGTGATGCTCGCCCCCGCGACGAGAAGCGCGGCGCCGAGCCAGACTCCCGCGGTGGCAGTAAGGGCCTTTACGGCGTCGGACCCTTTGGCGCCGAGCTTGCGGAGCACAACGATCCGTGTCAGAGCGGCGCCGGGTAACGGCAGCAGGTTTGCCGCGGTGCCCAAGATTGTGACGTTGAGACCACGGGGCCACCCAACGTCGACGTCCAGGGCACGGGCTACTAGGCGGAACTCCATCGTCACGATGCCGAGACTGAGCATCGCCGTCGACAGCAACACCGCGAGCGGAGCAATCAGCAATCCGTCCGGAGGTTCTTCCAACGATCGCCAACCGAGCGCCGCGACCACGCCGAGGATCGAGACTCCCAAGACGAAGCCAGCGAAGCGGAGCCATTTAGCGGGCGGCTTCGGTGCATCGGTCACGGCGGTGATTCTACGCGGGCACCTTGGTCACGAAGGACTCATCCGGTACGATCCGCGGATCGTGCGGCTCGCATTCAACCGCCTCATGGGCTGGCTTCAAGAACGCCCCGCGGCAAGAGTCGGACTCGTTATTGGCGGTGTGGTGGCGTTTGCCTTCTGGGAGCCGCTGTTCGCCGGTGGCTCTTTGGTCCCCACCGACTTGCTCGATCAGCACGCTTCGGTGTTCAACGGCGACCGGGCGTTCGGGTTTGTCGCTGAGCGGGCATCGGGTGATGTGCTCAATATCCATTCGCATTGGACCATGGTCGGTCGGACCTTTCGTGATGGCTGGTCGTGGTGGAATGGTTCGCTTGGCCTTGGGTATCCGGTGATGAAGGGCGGGTTCCCGGTTTTTGCGCTGCCGTACTTGGTTCTGCCTGCCTGGTACGCGGCGGGCGCTATGGCCGCGTTTCGCACGGTCAGCGCATGGTCGCTCACCTACGGGTGGCTTCGTACGTTTGGTCTTCGCCGGTCTTCGGCGCTCGTTGGCGGCGCGGCGTTTGCTTTTTCGGGGTTCGTGATTGGTTGGGGCGGCTGGCCCCATGCCAACGTCGCTGCTCTTGCCCCCGGGTTGTTGTGGGCGGTGGAGAAGCTGATTGTTCAGCCGAGCTTGCGGCGGGGAGTACCGGTCGGGCTGATGTTCGCGGCGATGGTGTGGGCCAACTTCCCGCTGGTCTTGATCTACTTGACCGCGGGAACGCTGATGTATGTGGCGGCTCGCCTTGTCACCGAGCATGGGATACGTCGGTTTCCTGCCGTGGTTGGTGGTCTTCTCTCGAGCACCATGCTGGCCGCGGTTATCGCCATCGGGTTTGCTCTGCCCCACATCTGGCATTTCTCGGAGCGGCTTGGCTGGGGCGATACGACCTATCGGCGGTTCTCAACCGATTCGTCGGCCGGCGCCGAGTACCTGCTTACGAGCGTGTTCCCCGCGGCGTTTGGTTCTGACGGCCACGGGTCGCCATGGTGGGGGGCGGGTAATTGGGTCGAGTTCCAGATTCACGTTGGTGCGCCCGTGCTGGCCCTGGCGGTGTTCGCCGTGGCCGCTTGTCGGCACGGTGCCAGCGACCGCCGCCGCCTCGGTGCGGTTTACGGACTGTGGGCAATGGTCTTTGTGGGGGCGATGATTGCTTACGTCGGCGGACCCATAACCCGGATTCTGCAGACGATGATCGGTGACGTCGGGGGTTTGGCGACGCGTTCCAAAGTGCTGGTTTCGCTGGGCCTGGCTGGTCTCGCGGCCTTTGGGTTCGAGGCGTGGCTCGAAGATGATCCTGAGGTGGTGCGCTCCCGGCGCCGCAGCGCGGCAATCGCCGCGGTCTTGGGTGCGGGGTTTGGATTGTTCATGCTCAACAGCACGCGGCACTGGCTCGACGCCATGACGCTGCTCGGGAACCGGCGGTCTTTCTTGTTGGCATCGATCCCGCCGCTCGGTGCGACGGTGGCTATCGCGATCGTTTTGTTGGCTCGAGATCGCGGATGGCTCGGGGGAAAGGGCGTGCGCAACCTTGCGGCCATCACCGTGGTGGCCGAGTTGTTGACCTTCGCCATGCCGATCCCGACGGTTGCATCCGCCGGAGAACGAATCCACGAGACCGAATCTCACGAGCTCGTCGCCGAGTTGCTGGCCCCTGGGGAACGACTGACTGGTCAACGCAACGCCTTTTTTGCCAACTCCACGCAGATATTCGACATCAGGGTGCTCGGCGGCGACGTTCTCAAGTCGCCCGGCTATCAGGCGTTGATGACCGCTGTTGACCCAACGATTCTCACCGTTGAGGCCGGCGGCACCCCGACGTATCCGTCGATTCCGTTCGACGTCGACCTCACTCTGTCGGTCTGGGATGCCCTGGGGATTGGGGTTTGGGCGTTGCGCCCCGGAATAATTCCGCCCGGGCGAGTCGAGCCGCCAACCACGCTGGCATCCACCGCTGATCTGGTGATTTCGGAACGTCTTGGCGAACTCGTAGTGCCCCCGACTGGGTTACGTGCCGTGCTGTTGAGCTTGGAACTTGATCGTCCCGCGGCTGGTCGTATCTTTGTCGAGCTTCGAGACGGCGACGACGTCGTACTTTTGTCGGAGCGCCGTGATGATGGGCTCTTCGGCGAGCCGAGCGTGCGTCCTTTCACCGTTGCCGAGGGCCGATTCGCTCCCGGGTCCAAGCTCGCAGTGCGAGTCTGGGCGTCGGGCGACCCCGATCCCGTAATGCTGGGCATCGACGCGACCGAGGCGGCATCAATTGGTTATGTAGCGGCCGAGAGCGACGGGCTGGAACTGGTAGCAGGCGGCGATGTGACGCTGTTGCATCGCCAACGCAGTGCCTACGTGCGCTTGTACGACTCGGTGGTCGTGCAGCCGTCGCCAGAGCGAGCCGCCGCGATCGTCGTTGATCGAGCCTCTATTGATCAGGGGCCCGCGGTGGTCGACCGGGCCGTCGACCTCGCAGATGAAGCGGATGCATCGGCGCGGCTGATCGTCGACCTCGTTGAGGTCGAGGGCGACCAAATCCGTACGCGGGTCAGCGTCGACCGTGCCGCGTTGCTGGTTGCCGCCGAGAACGCCTACCCCGGGTGGAGTGTGACCATTGACGGCCAACCCTCGGATTTGGTGGTTGCCGACAGCACGCTGCTAGGGGTTGTGGTGCCCCCGGGAGATCATGAAGTTGTCTTCGAGTTTCGGCCGACCCACCTCGGTGCATCAGTGCTTATCTGGTTCCTGACAGCGGTTCTAGCCGCGGTGGTCTGGCGTGGCTTGGATGATCGAAACCGTATAAGACGCCGCGCGGGTTGAGGTTCCCGCGTTGCCCGCGTATGCTTTTGCGCTGGCCTTGACGCGCGTGTCGTTTTTGTCGCAGTGTCGGCCTTCTCCGCAAATTTTCGTTTCACCAAGGATTTATTCGTGCCCACGATTCAGCAGCTGGTCCGCAAAGGCCGCGAGACCAAGCGTCGCAAGGAAGCCACCCCGGCGCTCAAGGGAGCACCGCAGCGTCGCGGTGTCTGTACCCGCGTCTACACCGCCACCCCGAAGAAGCCCAACTCGGCTCTTCGTAAGGTCGCTCGTGTCCGGCTCACTTCCGGCACCGAAGTGACCGCCTACATCCCGGGCGAGGGTCACAACCTCCAAGAACACTCCATCGTGTTGGTGCGTGGCGGTCGTGTTAAGGACCTCCCTGGTGTTCGTTACAAGATCGTGCGAGGCACGCTCGACACCTCTGGTGTTCGTGACCGCAAGCAGGCCCGTAGCCGTTACGGCGTCAAGAAGGACAGCTGACATGCCGCGTAAAGGCCCCGCAACACGCCGCGAGATCGTCGCCGACCCGATTCACAAGTCGGTTCTCGTTACCCAGTTCATCAACAAGGTTCTGCAGCGCGGCAAGCGTTCGACCGCCGAAAAGATCGTTTACGACGCCCTCAACATTGTCGAAGAAAAGACCGGCGCGGAGCCGGTCGCCACGCTCAAGCGGGCCGTCGACAACGTTCGTCCTCAGCTCGAGGTTCGCAGCCGTCGTGTCGGTGGCGCCACCTATCAGGTGCCGGTCGAGGTGCGCCCTCGCCGGGCGTCCACCCTTGCTATTCGCTGGATGGTGAGCTTCTCTCGCGGTCGCCGCGAACGCACCATGGCCGAGCGTCTCGCCAACGAGATTCTCGACGCCAGCAACGGCATCGGCGCTTCTTGCAAGCGCCGTGAAGACCTTCAAAAAATGGCCGAAGCCAACAAGGCGTTTGCCCATTACCGCTGGTAGCTCCGGCTGCCGCGGTCTATCCGTTCACCACCCCGTACACTTTTCTACGACCGGGCATTTCCTTCAAAACGAAAGGGCCCGGTCGTGGTGCGTATCCGCACCGCTCGTTTACCTGAGGAACCTCCATGGCTGAGAAGCGAACCCCCCTCGCCAAGACCCGAAACATCGGGATCATGGCTCACATCGACGCTGGTAAGACCACCACGACCGAACGCATCTTGTACTACACCGGTCGGTCATACAAGATCGGCGAGGTCCACGACGGCGCGGCCACGATGGACTGGATGGAACAAGAGCAGGAGCGTGGCATCACGATCACGTCGGCTGCTACTCACTGCATCTGGAACGACCACCGCATCAACATCATCGATACGCCTGGTCACGTCGACTTCACCGTTGAGGTCGAACGTTCGTTGCGGGTGCTCGATGGCGCCGTCGCTGTCTTTGACGGTGTTGCGGGCGTCGAGCCTCAGACCGAAACGGTTTGGCGTCAAGCCGACCGCTACAACGTGCCCCGCATGTGTTTCGTCAACAAGATGGACCGCACCGGCGCCGACTTCTACTTCTGTCTCGACACCATCAAAGATCGTCTGACCAAGAACGTTGCGGTGCTGCAGCTGCCGATCGGTGCCGAAGGTGACTACGCCGGTACCGTCGATCTCGTCAAGATGAAGGCCCTGGTGTGGCCCGCTACGACCGATGAAAAAGATCTGGGCGCCACTTACGAAGAGCAGGACATCCCCGCGGACCTCGCCGACGATGCCGCTCTTTACCGCTCCGAGTTGCTCGACACTCTTGCCGACTTCGACGAAGACCTGATGATGAAGGTCCTCGACGAGGAAGAAATCACCGAAGCCGAGATCAAGGCCGCGATCCGCACCGGCACTCTCGAGCATGGCCTCGTTCCGGTTCTCAACGGCACGGCGTTCAAGAACAAGGGCGTTCAGCCGTTGCTCGATGCCGTGCTCGACTACCTCCCGTCTCCGCTCGATGTTCCGCCGATCACCGGCGAAGACAAGGGTGGCAACGAGGTATCTCGTGCCGCGAGCGACGACGAGCCATTCTCGGCACTTGCTTTCAAGATCATGACCGACCCTCACGTTGGTCGCCTGACCTACTTCCGGGTGTACTCCGGCACCTTCAGCAAGGGCGACATGGTGCTCAACACCCGCACGTCGAACAAGGAGCGGGTTGGTCGAATCCTCGAAATGCACGCCAACGACCGCGTCGACAAGGACGGGGTCGCGACCGGCGACATTGCCGCTGGCATCGGCATCAAGAACACCCGAACCGGCGACACGTTGTGTGATCCCGCTCACCCAATCACGTTGGAGAATCTCGATTTCCCGACCCCGGTGATCGAGGTTGCGGTCGAACCGAAGTCAAAGGCCGACCAAGAGAAGATGGGCAAGGCCCTCCAGGCGCTGGCCGAAGAGGATCCCACTTTCCGGGTCACGACCAACGAAGAGACCGCCCAAACCATCATCGCCGGCATGGGCGAACTGCACCTCGAGGTGCTGGTCGACCGCATGAAGCGCGAGTTCAAGGTCGAGGCCGCCGTGGGCAAGCCGCAGGTGGCCTACCGCGAGACCATTACGGCCACGGTTGCCGAATACACCTACACCCACAAGAAGCAGACCGGTGGTACTGGTCAGTTTGCCGTGATCTCTGCGACGATCGAGCCGAACCCCGGTGGCGAGTACGAATTCGAATCGAAGATCACCGGTGGGTCAGTTCCCAAGGAATACATCAAGCCTGTCGACCAAGGCGTGCAGGAGGCAATGAGCAACGGTGTGCTCGCCGGCTTCCCCACCGTCGACATCAAGGTCACGCTCGAAGATGGCAAGACCCACGACGTCGACTCGTCGGAAATGGCCTTCAAGATTGCTGGCAATGCCTGGTTCCGCGAGGTAGCTCGCAAAGCCAAACCAACCCTTCTCGAGCCGGTCATGGCTGTCGAAGTTGTCACTCCTGACGACTATCTCGGCGATGTGGTCGGCGACGTGAACTCCCGTCGCGGTCAGGTGCAAGGCACCGAACAGCGCGGGAATAACCAAGTTGTGAATGCACTCGTGCCGCTCTCCGAGATGTTCGGATACAGTACGGACCTGCGTTCACGCACGCAGGGGCGGGCTACGTACACGATGCAATTCGATTCGTACCAGTCCACACCTGCAAACGTCCAGGAAGAGATCGTCGCCCGCGTCCGCGGCGAGTGATCGTCTCCTAACCCAATCCCCAAGCACGAAACGACTAAGGAAAAACAGTTATGGCCAAGGAGACGTTCCAGCGGAACAAGCCGCACGTCAACGTGGGAACGATGGGCCACATCGACCACGGCAAGACCACCCTCACCGCTGCGATCACTAAGGTTCTCGCCGACAACGTCGAAGGTTCGGCGTTTACCGAGTTCTCAAACATCGACAACGCGCCCGAAGAGCGCGAGCGTGGTATCACCATCAACGTTTCGCACGTCGAGTACGAAACCGAGAACCGTCACTACGCCCACGTCGACATGCCGGGTCACGCCGACTACATCAAGAACATGATCACTGGTGCGGCTCAGGTCGACGGTGCCATCCTTGTGGTTTCGGCGGCCGACGGTCCCATGCCCCAGACCCGTGAGCACGTGTTGCTCGCCCGTCAGGTTGGTGTGCCGAAGATTGTTGTTGCTTTGAACAAGACCGACATGGTCGACGACGACGAACTCCTCGAGCTCGTCGAAATGGAAGTCCGCGAACTTCTTGACGAGTACGACTTCCCCGGCGACGACACCCCAGTCGTGCATGTGTCGGCGCTCAAGGCCCTCGAGGGCGACGACGACGCGGCGGCCAAAGTCATGGAGCTCATGGCTGCGGTCGACGATTACGTCCCCACCCCCGAGCGCGATCTCGACAAGCCCTTCCTGATGCCGATCGAGGACGTGTTCTCGATCACCGGTCGTGGCACCGTCGTGACCGGCAAGGTCGAGCAGGGCGCGGTTCACACCGGCGACAGCCTCGAAATTGTCGGCATCAAGGACACCTCGACCACCACTTGTACCGGTGTCGAGATGTTCCGCAAGCTTCTCGATCAGGGCCAGGCCGGCGACAACATCGGCGCCTTGCTGCGTGGTGTCGACAAGGACGACGTTCAGCGTGGCCAGGTGCTCGCCGCTCCCGGCAGCATCACCCCGCACACCGAGTTCGAAGCTCAGGTCTACGTGCTGTCGAAAGAAGAAGGCGGCCGTCACAAGCCGTTCTTCACCAACTACCGCCCGCAGTTCTACTTCCGCACCACCGATATCACCGGTACCATCCAGCTGCCCGAGGGCACCGAGATGTGCATGCCTGGCGATAACACCGAGATGCATGTCGAGCTGATCAACCCGATCGCCATGGACGAGGGCCTGCGCTTCGCTATCCGCGAAGGCGGCCGTACCGTTGGTGCTGGCTCGGTAACGAAGATTCTTAAGTAAGGCTGACTATGGCTGCAGGACAGAAGATTCGTATCCGACTCAAGGCTTACGACCACGAAATCATCGATCAGTCGACAAAGAAGATTGTCGAAACGGTGAAGCGGACGCAGGCTCACCTGTCGGGTCCGATCCCTCTGCCAACCGAGAAGCATCGTTTCACGGTTATCAAGGGTCCGTTCAAGGACAAGGATTCTCGGGAACATTTCGAGATGCGCATCCATAAGCGTCTTCTCGACATCCTCGATCCTTCGCCCAAGACGGTGGATTCACTTCAGCGTCTCGACCTGCCAGCCGGCGTCGATATCGAAATCAAAATCCAACAAGCCTAATTGTTGGATTTGTGCACCGAAACCGGTGCTATCGCACCGAGTTCGGTGCACAAATCGTGAGAGCCCCAGACCTTTGGTCTGGGGCTCTCCCCGTTTTCGTCCGATTCTTAGCCTTGTGAGATCACTTCGGTCACAATAACGTCGTGGGTGAAGTTCCCTTTGTTGTTGGTGCAGCTTGTGGCGCTACCCCGCAGCCACAGTTCGACCGTATGGACGCCAGCGCTGAGCGACGGAAACAGCGCCTGAGCGAACCACGCGCCCCCTGCCCCGTACTCGACGACGTTTCCACTGTCGGTACCGCTATAGACCGTGCTGGCCGCACCGACGTCGGTGAGGCCATCCACGCGGATCTGCCAGTGGCAGAACTGCGAGGTCGTGGCAACCTGATCGCTGTGACCGTCGACGCCTAGGACGATGTCAGTCGACGTTTGCGCTTTCGTGAACACGCCGAGGTCGGTGGTTTTTTCCCAACTGGTTGTGACTGTTGTGTCGACTTGAACTCCTCCGTATTGAATCCGGGTGATCGTGGGGGCGGCTGCCTGTACCGCATTAAGTATCGCAAGAAATCCGGGCTGCACCACGTTGGTGTCGTAACGGTGAGCGAAGGTCACGTTCTGGGCCCTGGTCACCGGTAGATCAGGTCCGAACGTTCCGTCACCAAACCCGGTGGTGATGCCGTTGTCGGCGGCCCAGTTGATGGCGGCTTCAAAGGGCGGACCGTGGGTCACGTCGGGGAATCGGTGCGTTGCAAAAGCGGTCGCCGGTGCAAGAAGTGCGATCGTCACAATGGCTATGCCTAGACGAACCTTGGTAATTGTGAATGTCATTCATGTGTCCTTGCGGTTGTATTTCGAGAGCAGGAGGTTTGGTGGCGCCGCTCGGTCGCGACGCGAAAATTCTTGCGAGCGAGGGGCGGTCGATGGGCGCGATTAGCGACCTGGCGCTGCGCCCCGCTCGCTTGTCGACTTAGGCGTTGGCGCAGATGGCGTAAGCCCGGAACGTGTGGCTCGCTGCATCAGTGTTGGTGCCGGCGGCCCGCCAGGTGTTGTTGAACGGATAGCTGCGGAAGACGTCGATGTAGTTGACACCGGCAGAAGTCGAGAAGCCGCCGGCGATTATGACCTTGCCGGCGCTGCAGGATGCACTTGCTGTGGCTGAGTTGCTCGCCGCGACGGTCACGAAACCGCCGGTGATGATTTCGAGGCCCGGTACACCGCTTGGGAGAGCAGAGATAGCCGAGGCGTTGGTGGCGACGCCAATGGCGTTGGCTGATATGCCGCTGACGTTGCCCGCGATGCCGGTCGCGTTAGCGGCGATGCCGGTGGTGTTGCTCGCTACCGCCGCGGCGTTGGTCGCGATGCCGGTTGCGTTGCTCGCTACGCCGGTGGTGTTGCTCGCTACCCCAGCGGTGTTGGATGAAATGCCGGTTGCGTTGCTCGCTACGCCGGTGGCGTTGCTTGCTACGCCCGCGGCGTTGGCGGCGATGGCCGGTTGTGCGACGTTGGTGTCGTAGCGATGCAGAAACGCGACGTCTTGGGCCCGGGTGACTGGCTCAGTGGGGCCAAATGTGCCATCGCTGAAACCGGTCGTGATGCCCTTCGATGCCGCCCAGTTGATGGCGTCTTCGAACAGGTCGCCGTGGCTGACATCGGAAAAGGTGTGGGTTGCAAGTGCGGTAGCGGGCACGAGCATTGTCACGGTGATTACCGCGATGGCCATTTTGACTTTGCTAATCGTGATTGTCATTGGTCATTCCTTGGTTGGTTTCCCGGCAGTCGCGGGGTTTCGCTTACTGTCGGGCGTGGGACGATAAAAGTGAGAGAGCCCCGGGCTAAGGCCCGGGGCTCTTCGGTCGCACCTCAGGGGGGAGGAGATGCGTGGGGGAGAGGGAGGGATTTCGCCGCCCCTGTACGAATAGATTCGGTCAAGTTGACCGCAACTTTGAGGACCTTCACTCTGTGTGGCATCTCGCACGAAGCTTCGAGTTCTTCTAGTATCGATGGATCGTTGGTTGACCAAGGGGTTACGGCTGTGCCGCGAGCAGAGATCACAGGCTGGGGTAAGTGTGTTCCGCCGGTGAAGCTCACGAACGACGACCTTGAACAGATGGTCGAAACGTCGGGTGATTGGATTGTCGCGCGGACCGGAATCGAACAGCGGGGGATAAGCCATGTGGAGGTGACCGACCTCGCTGAGGTTGCGGCGTTGCGGGCGCTGGCCGCCGCCGGTCTCGAACCCAAAGATGTGGACCTGCTGGTGATGGCGACCGTTACGCCCGAGATCACTTGCCCGAGCAACGCCTGTTTCCTTCAGGAACGGTTGGGTGCGGCCAATGCGGCGGCGTTCGATCTGAACGCCGCGTGCAGCGGTTGGGTGTATGGCTCGGCCACGGTTTCTTCGATGATCGAGTCAGGCATCGCCGAACGGGTCCTGTTGATCGGCGCCGAAAAGCTCCATTTTGTGATGGATTACCACGACCGTTCGACGTGCATTTTGTTTGGCGACGGAGCGGGCGCCGCGGTCTTTGAAGCCTCAACGAGCGGTGCAGGATTCTTGGCCCACGACTTGGGGGCTGACGGGGTTGCCGGCCGAACGATGGTTTTCCCTACTTTGGGCACCCGCGGCGAGTTGCTTCGACCGCGTAACCCAGCCGAGGACCGGCTTCATTTCGAAGGGCAAACGGTGTTCAAGATTGCGGTTCGGGGCATGGAGGCGTCGGTTCGCCGGGCTCTCCAACGCGCCGACATGACGATTGACGATGTCGACCTGGTAATCCCGCATCAGGCCAACCGTCGGATTATCGAAGCCGCGGTCAGGAGATTGGGTGTCCCGCTCGACAAGGTGATGATCAACATTGCTGATCATGGCAATTCGGCTGCGGCGTCAATTCCGATGGCACTGGCCGATGCTCTGGCGCAGGAGCGGGTGCATAGCGGCGACGTTGTTGTGCAAACGGCGTTTGGTGGTGGTGTGACTTGGGGTTCTTCTGTGTTCAGGTGGGGTGACCGGGTCGAGCCGTTGGGCCTTTGCGATGCCGACTTGGCGCCGTGTGATCAGACGGTCTTCGAACTGCTTGGCGCTAACCGCGAGTTCTTCGCCCCGTTTCACCAGATCACCGAAGCGCACACGGTCGAATAGCGGACACGGCCGTTAGCAGTAGCTGGTCGATTATCCGTAGTGGGTCGTTAGACCCATCCGGGTTAGGTCCTTGGTCCCGCGAACGGCTGGGCCTGAGGAAGCTTCCCACGTGACAGTTGCCCGGTCCTTGTCAAGGTTGGGGCCGAGAGTCCCGTAGGTGTCCTTGAGCGGTGAACCGGAGACACCTAGCCGGACAGGAAGAAGGACCCCCCAAAATGACCATTCGAGTATTTCTCTTGGATGACCACGAACTAGTACGAGAAGGCCTGCGGGCTGTGCTCGAACGTGAGACTGATATCGAGATTGTTGGCGAGGCTGGCACCGCGATTGATGGCATTCGCCGCATCGAAGCGACCCGTCCCGACGTTGCGCTCATCGACTTGATGCTCCCTGACGGCGACGGTCTTGATGTCTGCCGCGGCATCAAGGAACGTATCCCCGGCGTTGCTTGCCTGATTCTCACGTCGTATTCCAACGATGATGTCTTGCTGTCGGCTATTCGGGCTGATGCTGCGGGCTTCTTGTTGAAGCGGACCGCTGGAGTCGAGCTTGTACGGTCGCTTCGAGTAGTCGCCAACGGTGGTTCGCTGATCGATCCCACCCTTACTGGGCGGCTCCTCGAACGGCTCCGTTCGGGCAAGATCGATGACAATGACGGTTCGCTCTTGAACGAGTTGAGCCCTCAAGAGCGACGACTGCTTGATCACTTGGCCGAGGGTTTGACCAACCGCCAGATTGCCGAACGGATGAACCTTGCCGAGAAGACGGTAAAGAACTACGTCTCGAACTTGTTGCGTAAGCTCAACATGAGCAGCCGGACCGAGGCCGCGGTGTATGTGACCAACCTGCGGGCCGATCGCGAACGGCGGAGCCGTCTGGTGGATGGCGCCGCCACTTTGGCCTGACTCTCTGACAGTCTGTATGGGTGCTGGCGGGCCGATTGGCCCGCCAGCACCAGTTTTGCGGGCAATTTCTCCCGAATCGGTGTCGGCTGCCGACACCAGAAAGTGATGATGGGTCTTCTCCGCAAGTTCAACGCTCTGTTCGTCTCGGTTGTGGTCGTGGCGGTGGTCGCAAGTGCCGCGCCGGCGTCGGCCGCGGCTGGCGACCCTGATCCGCTGAGCCTCTTGCGAGGCGGCGGCGCGGCCGAGCAGTTCGGCCTCGGGGGCGACGTGACCACAGTCTGGATCTGCAACTCCGGCACCGCCGCCGACATTCAAACGTTCACGCTCACCGACGTTGTGGCGTGGGCCAACAGCACGATCTCGCCGTACTTCTCAACGATCTCACGGGGGCGGTATTCGAACACGTTCGTGGGTGGAGGCATCGTCTCAGCGTCCAACCCCAATGCATGCCTTGCCGCGGGGCGGGTCGCCACGTCCACGAGCAATGTCATGGTGATCGACCGAACTTCGGCGGCAGGCGGCTTTGGTGGCTCGGGGCTGGCCTACTACTCGGGGAACTCGATGACGACAGGATCTTTGGCTGATCCTGCTTCTTCGACGTCACGAGGGTTTTGGCTGGGCGGGGGCAGCTACGGCTTGCCGAGCATTGGTGCTCACGAAGTTGGTCACACGTTGGCCTGGCCCCACTCTGGCTCGGGCGCGACGGGCTCGGTGGCCCCCTACGACAATCAGTACGACATCATGAGCGGCGCTGGTACCGACAGTGGAAATTCAGGTGTGTACGACAACTTCTGCGGGAGCTTGGGTCCGTGTGAGGTGACTCACACCATGGCGATCAATCGTTATGCGAGTGGGTGGGTCGACCTCGACCAGATCGAGATCGTGGCGCGGAAGGGAATTGTTTCTGACCTGAACGGACCCGAGGCGGCCGGCAAACAGATGGCCTTGATCCCGTCGCCCGACCCGCTCGTGTATTACACGGTCGAAGCCCGTCCGAATACCGGATACGACGCCGTCTTGCCGTTTGGTGGTGTAGTTGTTCACACCGTTGACCTGACCGCCGCTTGTTCGACGCCGATTTGTTGGGGGGCGGCGAGACGTCAGCATCCGGCGGTATCGGCGATCGACAACGCCAATCACCTGATCGGTGTGGGCAGCAGCCTGACCCTCAACGGGGTGACGATTACCGTAACGGCGGCCACCGCGTCGGGGTACAACGTGTCGTTCACTGGGACGCCGACTGGATGCGCGATGGGACCCAATCCCTTTACCGATTTCGACGCAAATTCGTTTGCGTTCGCGAGCGTTGGGTGCATCCGAGTTCTTGGCATCACCACCGGCACGAGCGCCACTACCTATTCGCCCAAAGCATCGGTTACCCGCGAGCAGATGGCCGCCTTCTTGGCTCGGTTGTGGCGGGCGTTGGGCAATACTTGCTCGTCAACCCCGGCGCCCTTCAGTGACCTGGCCGGCTCCTTTGCCGCCGCCGATGTTGCGTGTATCTACGATTTGAAGGTGACGTCGGGTTTGGGCCTGGGAACCTACGGCACGGCCGCTTTGGTGACGCGTGAGCAGATGGCTGCGTTCTTGGGGCGTCTTTGGACGGCGCTCGGCAAGACTTGTTCGACCGCGCCGACGCCGTTCACCGATATTTCTGACTCGTTCGCGGTCCCCGACATCTCGTGCATTTACGCCATCGGCATCACCAAGGGCGCAACCGCGACCACCTACAACCCGAAGGGCAATGTGAATCGTGAGGAAATGGGGGCGTTCTTGGCCCGCTTCTGGGACGCGGCGCTGATCTGACGTTCGACGCCGCTGCCAACAGTTAGTGCCGGCCCCGCCGTTGCGCCGATTCGGTGAGGGTTGCTTCCTCAACGTCGAAGTGTTGACGGTAGCCAGAGGCGAACGCTTGGGCGGTTGCCGCGAAGGGCAAAGCGAGCAGCGCTCCGACAACGCCGAGTAGTGCCGCGCCGGCGATGACCGCTCCGTAGGCGACGGCCACGTGGATCTGCATGGTGTGAGCGGTGACTCGGGGGGCGAACACGTAGTTCTCGACCTGTTGGTAAATGATGATGCCAATCGCCACGAACAGGCCGGTCTTGGGCTGATGCAAAAGGGCGATGAGGATCGGCAACGCTCCGGCGAAGTAGGTGCCGATAACGGGGATGAATTGGCTGACTACGCCCACCCAAAGTGCTAGAGGTATCGGGAACGGCACGTCGAGCAGGCTGAAAACGACGTAGTGCGCGGCCGAGGACAAGATCGCCAGCACCGTACGTGAATAGATGTAACCGCCGGTCTTTTCGATGGCAAGGTCCCAGACGTCCAATACCATTTGTTGGCGCTTTGGTTGGAGGAACGAGCACACGTTTCGCCGTAGCTGTGGCCCTTCGGCGACCAGGTAGAAGGTGAACAGCAACACCGTGAATGTTTGGAACAAGACGTTGAGGACGGTGGTGCCGAGGTTGACGACGTCGTCGGCGAATCGGCTGGCTAGATCAGAGACCCCTCCGCCGTCCACGAATTCGTTGCTGACCCGCTGCAAGTCGATGCTGCTGTCGACATTGCGTTGCAGCCAGGACTCGGTGTCGGTGATGTAGCCCGGCGCCTGATCCACGAAACCTTGGATTTGGTCGGCCAATGCTGTTCCGATCGCCGCCGAAAACCCGACGAGGCTTATCAACATTGTGAGGTAGACGATCCAGACGCCGAGGCCCCGACGGATGCCCCATCGTTCGAGTCGGTTCACGGCTGGTTCGATGGCGAACGACAAGAACAGCGAGATGAGCACGACAATGAGCAATGACCGCAGTGACCTCAGAGCACCGGTACCCAGGTATGTGATCGCCCATCCGAGCCAGAACAGGGCGATTGCTTTGATCACCCATCGGGGGACCTTGGTGCCACCGGGGATAACGATCGTGCCACCGGTTGATTCGGGGACTGGTTCGTCGTCGGTCATGCGCGGGACGCTAGTCCCGGATGGCAAATGTGGGAGGGACCCGGTTGGTTCGCGAGGGTCGTGCCGTTAAGCTTTCAACTTCGTGCTCTCAGGTATCTGAGAGTCCGCAATCGATGTCTGTGAAGGCCCTCCGGGGAACCACACGGCAAAACCGAAACAACGCTCCGCCGGGTTCGCCTGTGCGGAGCGTTCGCGTGAGCAGCAGCTCCCGCGACGGCAACCACAGGAAGCAACTATGGCCACCAAGGCGATCGTCGGCGAAAAGGTCGGCATGACGCAGGTCTGGGATGAAGAGAACCGCATCGTCCCGGTCACTGTTCTGCGCGTCTCCCCTTGCCGTGTCGTGCAGGTAAAAACACCTGAGAGCGACGGCTACAGCGCCATCCAAGTCACGCGAGGCGTGCGGGATGCGAGCAAGTTCAACCGGCCCGAGACCGGACACTTCGACAAGGCCGGTGTCGATCCGGGCCGCACGCTCGTTGAGCTGCGTCTCGACGACGTCAGCGAGTTCAGTGTCGGTCAGGAGATCGGCGCCGATGTGCTCGCACAAGGCGAACTGGTCGACGTCACTGCCGTTTCACGCGGCAAGGGCTTCGCCGGAGCGATGAAACGGCACGGGTTTGGTGGTGCGCCAGCCAGTCACGGTGCCCATAAGAACCACCGCAAGCCCGGATCGGTGGGCCAGTGCGCTACTCCGAGCCGAGTTTTCCGAGGCAAGAAGATGCCTGGCCGTATGGGCAACGACAAGGTCACCACGCTCAACCTCTTGGTTGTCAAGAGCGACCCCGAGGCCGAGGTCTTGTTGGTCCGCGGCGCGGTACCTGGTGCCCGTGGCGCCACGGTCGTCATTCGCGATGCTGTGAAGGGAAGCTGACATGGCAAACGTCACCATGAAGACTCAGGCTGGCAAGAAGGCCGGCAGTGCCGATCTGGCGGCGGGCGTTTTTGGCATAGAGCCGAACATGTCCGTTATGCATCAGGTTGTCACTGCTCAGTTGGCCGCTCGCCGTGCTGGTACCCACTCCACCAAGACCCGTCGCGAAGTGTCGGGCGGCGGTGCGAAACCGTGGCGCCAAAAGGGCACCGGCCGGGCTCGTGCCGGCACGACTCGGGCGCCGCACTGGCGTGGTGGCGGTATTGCTCATGGCCCCAAGCCTCGCGATTACAGCCAGCGCACCCCCAAGAAGATGATCAAGCTCGCCCTCAACTCGGCTCTTTCCGACCGGGCCAGCGAAGACAAGGTCATCGTGGTCGACCAGTGGTCGTTCGAAACTCCCAAGACGTCCGACGCCAAGGCGGCGCTTGCGGCGATCGGCGCCGAGGGCAAGGTGTTGATGGTTCTCGGCGACGAGGACACGAACGCCTACAAGAGTTTCCGTAACCTCACCAATGTGCATTGCTTGCATGTCCGTGAGCTCAACACTTACGACGTGCTTGATAGCGACGTTGTTGTGTTCACCGAAGCGACGTTGCCGTCGGTACCCGCTGATGACGGATCCGGCGCGGGTTCAACCGAGTCGGTACCCGCTGATGACGGATCCGGTGCGGAAGTCACCGGAAGTGAAGGAGAGTCCTGATGCAGGATCATCGCGACGTACTTATCCGTCCTGTTGTTTCCGAGAAGTCTTATGGGCTCCTTGAGCAGAACGTCTACACGTTCGTTGTTAGCCCGGGTGCTTCTAAGCCCGAGATCCGCGACGCGGTCGAAGCGATCTTTGATGTGTCGGTGCTCAAGGTCAACACTCTCAACCGCAAGGGCAAGCGTAAGCGCAATCGCCGCAACGGCGGTTGGGGCTCCAAGCCCGACCAGAAGCGGGCCCTCGTTACTCTCGCCGAGGGTGACTCGATCGAATTGTTCGAGAACTGATCATGGCTATTCGTAAGCGCAAGCCCACAAGTCCTGGCCGCCGATTCCAGACGTCGTCGGATTTTTCCGAGATCACCTCGACGACTCCCGAGAAGAGCCTGGTTGGTCCGAAGTCCAAGACTGGTGGCCGCAACAATCACGGTCGCAAGACTTCTCGTCACCGTGGTGGCGGTCACAAACAGCAGTACCGAGTGATCGATTTTCATCGCAGCAAGGACGGCGTGCCGGCCACGGTCGCGACGATCGAGTACGACCCGAATCGCACTTGCAATATCGCATTGCTGCACTATCACGACGGCGAGAAGCGTTACATTCTTGCGCCCCGCGAGTTGCAGGTTGGCGACAAGCTCGAGTCTGGTCAAGGCGCCGAGATCCGTCCCGGCAATTCGTTGCCGCTGCGTTACATCCCGGTGGGTACCACGATTCACAACGTCGAGCTCAAGGCTGGCGCTGGCGCCAAGTTGGGTCGGTCAGCTGGTACTTCTATCCAGCTGGTAGCCAAAGAGGGCGATTTCGCCACGGTGCGTCTGCCGAGCACGGAGATGCGCCGAGTGCCGATCGATTGCCGAGCCTCGATTGGCGAGGTTGGCAATGCCCAACACGAACTCATCAAGATCGGCAAGGCCGGCCGTAACCGCTGGAAGGGCGTTAAGCCTCAGTCCCGCGGCGTGGTCATGAACCCGGTCGATCATCCTCACGGTGGTGGTGAAGGCAAGACTTCGGGTGGTCGTCACCCGGTCTCTCCTTGGGGTAAGCCCGAGGGCCGCACTCGCCGTGCCAACCAAGAATCCGACAAGCTGATCGTGCGCCGTCGCCGGACGCGCGGTTCGCGGAGGTAACTGTTATGCCGCGCAGCCTCAAAAAGGGCCCATTCGTTGACGATCACCTTCTGAAGAAGGTTGATGCGCTCAACGAGTCCGGAGACAAGAAGGTCATCAAGACCTGGTCTCGTCGCTCCACCATCATTCCGGACATGATTGGTCACACGTTGGCCGTTCACGACGGTCGCAAGCATGTCCCGGTGTATGTCACCGAATCGATGATCGGGCACAAGCTTGGCGAGTTCGCTCCCACCCGTACGTTCAAGTTCCACGCGGGTCAAGAACGAGGAGCTCGTCGCTGATGACCGCTAGCCAAACCTCTTCTCGCAAGACCAACGAGCGCCCTGGCACCCGTGCCAAGGTTACGTTCGTCCGAAGCTCGGCCTATAAGGCCCGCGAGATCCTTAACCAGATCCGTGGCAAGTCCTACGCCGAAGCGGCCGAGATCCTCGCGTTCTCCGAACGTGGCGTTTCTGAAGACATCGCCAAGGTTCTCGATTCTGCGGTGGCCAACGCCGAACACAACGACCATCAGCTTGCTGAGGAGTTGTTTGTGTCGGCTTGTTATGCCGACGAGGGTCCGACGCTCAAGCGTTGGCGCCCGCGTGCTCGTGGCCGCGCCACCAGCATCCGCAAGCGCACTTGTCACATCACTGTGATTGTGAGCAGGTACGACGAGGCGACTCTCGAGCGTCTTCGCGAACGCGAAGAGGCGAGCGGTCGTTCCGGTAGCACTCAGGTTGCTGAGGCTCGCCGGGCCCGTGTGGCTCAGTCCAAGGCCCGTCAGGCCGAACGTGACGCCGAGCACGACCATGATCACGATCACGACCACGATCATGAGGAGCCCAGCGTCGAGGCGCAAGCGGCCGACGTTGTGGCCGCGACCGAGGCTGCTCTCGACGAAGAGGGTTACGACGCCACCACGGCGGATTCCGATGCCGATTCGGTTGTCGACGCCGAGGACGCCACTCCGTTTGGTCCGCTTAGTCATGCACCGCTCGACGATGTGCACGAGGCCCCGGACGGATACCCGATCAAGGGCAACGCCGACTCGATGAAGTACCACCAGCCCGAGGGCCGTTGGTTCGAGAACACGGTTGCCGAAGTTTGGTTCGCCACCACCGACGCGGCCGAGGCCGCGGGCTTTACCGAGGCTGGTACCAAAGCCTCCGACGCAGGCGAGGAAGAGTAACAATGGGACAAAAGGTCAACCCGTACGGCTTCCGCCTGGGTATCACCACCGATTGGAAGAGTCGTTGGTTCGCTGATCGTGAGGAGTATTCCGACAACGTGGTCGAGGATTGGAAGATCCGCGATTTCTTGTTGTCCGAACTGCCTCACGCCGCGATCAGCCGCGTCGAGGTCGAACGCACCCGCGAACGGCTTCGGGTCGATGTTCACACTGCTCGTCCTGGCATCGTTATTGGTCGCCGCGGTGCAGAGGCTGACCGCCTCCGGGCCGGTCTCACCGACATCAGCGGCAATGCCAAGGTTCAGCTCAACATTCAAGAGATCAAGCAGCCCGAACTCGATGCTGCTTTGATCGCTCAAGGCGTCGCCGATCAGCTTGCTGGTCGTGTGGCTTTCCGCCGGGCCATGAAACGTGCAGTCCAGAACGCTCAAAAGGCCGGTGCTCTCGGCATTCGAGTCCAGTGCTCGGGCCGCTTGGGTGGCTCCGAAATGGCTCGTACCGAGTGGTACCGCGAAGGTCGAGTGCCGTTGCACACGCTTCGCGCCGATGTCGATTACGGCTTCCGCGAAGCCAAGACCACCTACGGCCGTATCGGCGTGAAGGTCTGGCTGTACAAGGGCGACATCCTTCCCTACAAGACGCAGACCGACGACAAGGCCACACTCGAAGCCGCCATGGCTGCCGGAGAGACCTCTGGTCAAGCCAAGCCGCGCAAGATTGTGTCGAGCGCCGCAGCCCGCAAACGCGTCTCTACTCCCGACACCGATCCCGAGGTCGATGAGACTCCGGCGCCGTTGGTCAAGAACGCCGATCCCGAATTCGAGAAGTTGCTCGACGACGAGGAAGCCATCGAGGCTTCTACGCGTGAGCAGAGCGAGACCCCGAACTTCCGGGCGAACGACTGAGGTTGCTGACATGTTGATGCCAAAGAAGGTCAAGCACCGTAAACAACATCGTGGACGTACCCAAGGACTTGCCAAGGGTGCGACAGAAGTTACCTACGGTGATTTCGGGATCCAGGCTCTCGAACCGGGCTGGATCACAGCCCGCCAGATCGAGGCTGCTCGTATCGCCATGACCCGCCACATCAAGCGTGGCGGCAAGGTCTGGATCAATGTTTTTCCCGACAAGCCGGTCACCAACAAGCCGGCCGAGACCCGTATGGGTTCGGGCAAGGGCAACCCCGAGAAGTGGGTTGCGGTAGTTCGCCCCGGTCGGATCATGTTCGAGTTGTCCTATCACGACGAGACAATCGCTCGTGAGGCAATCGACCGCGCTATTCAGAAGCTCCCTATCAAGGCGCGCTTCTTGGCTCGTGAGGAGGGCTTCTAATGGCTAAGACCAAGTCGCTCGCCGATCTAGGCGACGTCGAACTCTTGGAGAAGCTGGCCGAATCCAAGGAAGAGCTGTTCAATCTGCGCTTCCAGTTCGCTACCGGCCAACTCGAGAACTCGGCCAACATGAAGCTGGTCAAGAAAGAAATCGCCCGCATGCTCACCGAGTTGCGGGCCCGCGAAATTGCCGACGCCGAAGCGGCGGCAGGCGGAGAGGACAACAATGGCTGAGCAGCCAACAACCCGTGACAACGCTCGCAAGGTTCGCGAAGGCGTCGTCGTTTCGGACAAGATGGACAAGACCGCGGTAGTCGAGGCCACCGATCGCGTTCGGCATCGCCGCTACGCCAAGACGGTGCAGCGCGCCAAGCGTCTTCACGTTCACGACGAACTCAACACGCTCAATATTGGCGACCGAGTCCGTGTTCAAGAGACTCGCCCGATGTCGAAGAACAAGCGCTGGCGCCTCGTCGAGGTTCTGGAGCGTGCGAAGTGATCCAGCAAGAATCACGCCTACGCGTCGCCGACAACTCGGGCGCCAAAGAGGTCTTGTGTATCAAGGTCCTCGGTGGCTCGAAGCGTCGTTATGCCTCGATCGGCGACATATTTGTCGCCGCGGTCAAGGATGCGACCCCTGGCGCACAGGTCAAGAAGGGCGATGTTGTCAAGTGCGTCGTCGTTCGTGTCAAAAAAGAGAAGCGTCGTCCGGATGGCAGCTATATCCGGTTCGACGAAAACGCTGCGGTGCTGATCAACGATCAAAAGCAGCCGCGCGGAACCCGAATCTTCGGCCCGGTTGGTCGTGAATTGCGTGACAAGCAGTTCATGCGGATCGTGTCGTTGGCTCCGGAGGTCCTCTAATGAAGATCATCAAAGGCGACCGTGTGGTCGTGCTTACTGGCAAAGACAAGGGTGCTGAAGGCATCGTTGAACGGGCGATTCCCGAGACCGGCAAGGTCATCGTGGAGGGCGTCAACGTCGCCAGGAAGCATCAGGCTCCGACTCGCCAAGACCAACAAGGCGGCATCATCGATAAGGCGATGCCTCTCGACGTTTCCAACGTTGCGGTGGTTAGCCCCAAAGATGGCAAGGCCACCCGCGTGGGCTATCGGATCGACGACCACGGCATCAAGGTCCGAATTTGTCGGCGCACTGGAGTCGAACTCTGATGACCACTACTACTTACGTGCCGCGGCTTCGTGCCAAGTACAACGAAGAGATTCGTGGCGCTCTCAAAGAGCAGCTCGAACTGCCCAACATCATGTTGGTGCCAAAGATCGAGAAGATTGTGCTCAACATGGGGGTCGGCGAAGCCGTCGCTCAGGCCAAGCTTCTCGAGGGTGCGCTCTCCGATATGGAGATCATCGCCGGCCAGAAGCCCGTTATTACCAGGGCCAAGAAGTCCCTCGCCAGCTTCAAGCTGCGTGAAGGCCAGGCCATTGGCTGCAAGGTCACGCTACGCGGCGACCGCATGTACGAGTTCTTCGATCGCCTCGTCTCGCTGGCGATCCCCCGAATTCGAGACTTCCGAGGGTTGTCGCCCAAGTCCTTTGACGGCAACGGCAACTACACCTTCGGTGTCACCGAACAACTCATGTTCCCCGAGATCGACTACGACAACGTGGTCACCACTCGTGGAATGGACATAACGATTGTCACCACGGCGAAAGAAAACGACCACGGGCGTGCATTGCTCGCGGCGTTTGACTTCCCGTTCCGACGCGAGGGGCAGTGACCCATGGCTAAGAAAGCACTACGCGAAAAGCAGCAGCGCACCCCAAAGTTCAAGGTGCGTGCCTACACCCGATGCCGTCGATGCGGTCGTCCGCATTCGGTGTACCGCAAGTTTGGTCTATGCCGAATTTGCTTGCGCAAGATGGCCCACGCCGGCGAGTTGCCGGGCGTGAAGAAGGCGAGCTGGTGAGGGGAGCACGACAATGACGATGACAGATCCGATTTCGGACATGCTGACCCGCATTCGCAACGCCAACGTTGCGATGCACGACGAGGTATCCATGCCTTCGTCGAAACAAAAGATTGCTCTGGCCAAGGTGCTCGAGACCGAGGGGTACATCTCCTCGTTCGCCGAGGCCGACAACGGCGAGAAGCCCGGCAAGACGCTGACCATCGAGATGAAGTACAGCCCCGAACGGGCTCGTGTCATCTCCGGTCTGAAGCGTGTATCCAAGCCCGGTTTGCGCATTTACCGTCAACGCAACGAGATCCCCCGTGTTCAGGGTGGCCTCGGTGTGGCGGTTGTGTCGACCAACAAGGGCCTGATGTCTGACCGAGAAGCGAGGAAGAACCGCATGGGCGGCGAAATCCTTTGCTTCGTTTGGTGAGGGAGCAGCAATGAGCCGTGTAGGCAGTTCACCCATCACAGTCCCCGCCGGCGTCGACGTTTCCATCAATGGCGCGTCGGTCACCGTTACCGGGGCCAAAGGCACCCTGGAGCGCGAGCTCCCGGGCGGCATCACGATGTCTCTCGAAGACAGCGTGCTCACCTTGGAACGTCCCGACGACTCGGGAGGCGCCAAGGCATTCCATGGCCTGTCTCGTTCGTTGGTGCAGAACATGATCACCGGTGTTTCTGAGGGCTTCGTCAAGGAGTTGCAGATTCTCGGCGTTGGTTACCGTGCTACCGCCAAGGGCCCCAACGCCCTCGAGTTGGCGCTCGGTTACAGCCATCCGGTCAACATCACCGCACCTGACGGCATCGAGTTCGATGTTCCGGTTCAGACCCAGATTTTCGTCAAGGGAATCGACAAGCAGCTGGTTGGTCAGGTTGCCGCCGACATCCGTAAGTGGCGCAAGCCCGAGCCTTACAAGGGCAAGGGAATCCGCTACAAGGACGAACGCGTTATCCGCAAGGCCGGAAAGGCAGCGAAGTAGTCATGGCAGTTTCAGCAAAGAAGCGTCGCGACGATCGCATCCGCCGCCATCGTCGGGTTCGTAAGAACGTCCGTGGTAGCGCCGAGCGTCCCCGTGTCGCCGTATTTCGTTCGAACAAGCACATCTCCGCTCAGGTCATTGACGACCTCACGGGCGCGACTCTTGCTTCGGTGTCGACCACCGAAGCAGCGCTGCGTGGCGATGTAAACAGCAATATCGAAGCAGCGGCCAAGGCCGGAGCGCTCTTGGCCGAACGGGCCAAGGCCGCGGGCATCGAAGCGGTTGTTTTTGATCGTGGTGGGTTCCGCTACCACGGCCGGGTTGCGGCGCTTGCCGAGGCAGCCCGTGAGGGAGGATTGGTCTTCTAATGGCGTACCAACGAAACGAACGTGAGCCGAACCCACGTGATGGTGGCGAAGGCCTCCGCGAATCGCGGGTCATAAACATCAACCGCGTGGCCAAGGTCGTCAAGGGCGGTCGTCGCTTCAGCTTCACCGCTCTTGTGGTGATCGGCGACGGCGCCGGCAAAGTCGGGCTCGGCTATGGCAAGGCCAAAGAGGTCCCGCTGGCTATCCAGAAGGGCACCGAAGAAGCTCGACGTAATCTGTTCTCCGTGCCGATGGCCGGCAGCACGATTGTCCACGAGACCATCGGCGAACTTGGTGCCGGGCGAGTAATGCTCAAGCCCGCTGCTCCCGGTACTGGTGTTATTGCTGGTGGTGCCGCTCGCGCGATTCTCGAAGAGGCTGGCGTGCACGATGTCTTGTGCAAGTCGCTTGGCTCGCCCAACCACATCAACGTTGCCCGAGCAACGATCGAAGGTCTCAAGGGTCAGCGTCGTCCCGACGAAGTCGCCCGCCTTCGTGGTCTTGACCCCGAAGAGTTCCTTCCCGGCGCTCTTTGGACCGCCTACCAGGCCAGCGAACGCGGCGAGCAGAAGCCCGCGGCTGCCGAGGAGTCCTGATGGCTATCAAGGTCACTCAAGTAAAAAGCAACATTGGCTGTAAGCCCAAGCAGCGTGGCACCCTTCGTGCCCTTGGTCTGCGCGGCATCGGCCGTTCCAACACCCTTCCCGATCGTCCCGAGATCCGGGGCATGATTGCCCGGGTTCCTCACCTGGTTTCGGTCGAAGAGGGCGTGTCCGAAGGAGCAGACGAATGATCAAGCTTCACGATCTCGAGCCAGCTGATGGTTCGAACAAGCGTGGCAAGCGCAAAGCTCGCGGTATCGGCGGCAAAGGCGGCAAAACCGCGGGCCGCGGCACCAAAGGCCAACGCGCTCGTAACACCGTGCCGATTGGGTTCGAGGGTGGCCAGATGCCGCTGCTCCAGCGGGTTCCGAAGCTGCGAGGTTTCACCAACCCGTTCCGGGTCGAGTACCAGGCCATCAATCTCGACACCATTGCCGACTCGGGCCTCACCGAGATTTCACCCGAAACTCTGTTGGAGCGCGGGCTTGTCGGCAAGGGTGCGCTGGTGAAGATTCTTGGTCGCGGCGAACTTTCGAGTGCTGTCACCGTCAAGGCCCATGGGTTCTCGAAATCCGCCGAAGCAGCTATCACCGCAGCAGGCGGTACTGTCGAGAAGCTCGATCTGCCGTGGGGCGTTCGCCCTGCACACGGCAGCTTCAACCAACACACCAACCGATGATCTTTGGTGGGCGCCGCATGGTGCCCACCACGGTCAACTGACCGGCCCTACGAGGAGAACGACACGTGCTGCAACGAGTTCTAAACATGTTCCGGGTCGCCGACCTTCGCGGCAAGATCCTGTTCACGCTGTTCGTAATAGGGCTGTATCGCCTTGGTGCGTTCGTGCCCGCTCCCGGTGTCGACGTCGAGGCGGTGCAGTTGCTTCGCGATCAGGCCAACGAGGGCGGGATTTTGGGCTTCATGCAGCTCTTCTCGGGTGGTGCCCTCACCCAGTTTGCGGTGTTCGCGCTCGGGATCATGCCCTACATCACGTCGTCGATCATCATGCAGATCCTCGGCGTCGTGATCCCCAAGATCGAACAGTGGCAAGAGCAGGGGGCGGTCGGTCAACGAAAGATCACCCAGTGGACTCGTTACCTCACGGTGACGATTGCGTTGGTGCAGTCGACCTCGTTTGCGTTCTTGTTCCACCAGGGAAACTTGGTGGGCAACGTCGACCTTCTCCCCGATTTCAACGCTTGGACAGTGTTTGTGGTCGTGCTCACTCTCACCAGTGGCACCGCCCTACTGATGTGGATGGGCGAAGTCATCACCCAGCGCGGGGTCGGCAACGGCATGTCGCTGCTTATTTTCGCTTCGGTGGTATCGAGCCTGCCGGCTCAGGGCGCATTGGTGAAGGCCGAGAACGGCAACTTCGCATTGGGTGCGCTGATTGCCGTGGCGGTGTTGTTGCTGGTCGCGGTCGTATTTGTCGAGCAGGGTCAGCGTCGTATCCCGGTCCAGTTCGCCAAGCGTGTCGTCGGCCGGCGCATGTATGGCGGGCAGAGCACCTACATCCCTCTGAAGGTCAACCAGTCCGGCGTGATCCCGATCATCTTCGCGAGCTCGGTTCTTTATTTGCCGAACCTCGTTGCGGTTGCGCTACCCGACCAAGGGGTTGGCGGCAGTATCCAGCGCTGGGTAAGCGCTCACCTGGCCACGCCGAGTGATCCGATTTACTTGATCTTCTTTGGTTTGTTGATTATCGGCTTCGCCTACTTCTACACCGCCATAAGCTTCGATCCGGCCAAGCAGGCCGACACTATCCGCAAGCAGGGTGGCTTTATCCCCGGTATCCGCCCAGGTCCGCAGACCGAGCGCTACTTGGCTCGCATCTTGTCTCGTATCACTTTCCCTGGGGCTTTGTTCATTGCCGGCGTGGCACTGATCCCTTCAATTCTCATCTCTGCCACCTTGGGTAGTGCAGGCAGCGGGGGCCACGGTGGCGGCGCGGGTAGCTTCGCGTTTGGTGGCATCTCTTTGCTGATCGCCTCAGGTGTTGCGCTCGAAACAATGAAGCAGATCGATAGTCAGCTCATGATGCGAAACTACGAAGGCTTCCTCAAGTAATTATGGGCGCGCTTCGTATGGCGATTCTTGGCCGTCAAGGATCAGGCAAGGGAACTCAGTCGCTGCGCATCGCCGAGCGGTACGGCTGCGTGCACGTTTCGACTGGTGATGTCTTGCGAGCCGCTGTCGCCGATGGCACCGAACTAGGACGCCAGGCTTCGGCCATCATGGAGTCGGGCGGTTTGGTCGGCGACGACATCATGAACGGCATCGTCGCCGAGCGTCTCGCTCAGGCCGACGTTGTCGAGCGGGGTGTCTTGCTCGACGGATTTCCGCGCACCGCCGATCAGGCCGATGCGCTCGAACAAATTCTCACCGATCTCGACCACAGCCTCACCATCGCGGTGAACCTAGAAGTGGCTGTCGAAGAGGTCACTCAACGGATGATGGCTCGTGGTCGTTCCGACGACACCGAAGAAGCCATTGCTCGTCGGTTGTCGCTCTACGAAGAGCAAACCGCGCCTTTGTTGTCTTGGTTTTCCGACCGCGGCCTGCTGGCCACGGTGGATGGCCTCGGCGAAGAGGACGAGGTCTTTGCTCGTCTGCAGACGACTATCAACGGACGTCTTCAGTGATGAAGGCGTACGGGTTGGTCAGCTCCGGTGCGTCCGGTAGCGTAGTTGACTGGCCTGTTCCAAGGTCACCACGCGGCGCCATTGTTACCGCGTGTTTTCAGGAGGTTTAACTCTGCCGAAGCCTAAAGAAGATGCAATCGTCCTTGAGGGCGCCGTTACCGAGTCGTTGCCGAACGCCATGTTCCGGGTCGAGTTGGAAAACGGGCACCAAGTCCTCGCGCACATCAGCGGCAAGATGCGGATGCACTACATCCGGATCCTTCCGGGCGATCGCGTTCAGGTGGAGCTGACCCCCTACGACCTCCAACGAGGCCGTATCACCTATCGCTACAAGTAACTCCCGGCATTCCGGCCGGGGGACACAACGATCGGCCGGATTTCTCGGCCAACAAATTTGCGGCTGCACGAGCAGCCGGGAGCAACATGAAGGTTCGACCAAGCGTCAAGAAGATCTGTGACAAGTGCAAGGTGATTCGTCGCCACGGCCGCGTCATGGTCATCTGCGAAAACCCGCGTCACAAGCAGAGGCAAGGCTGAAATGGCACGCATTAGCGGTGTAGATATTCCGCGAGACAAACAGGTAGGCATCAGCCTTACCTACATCTATGGCATCGGCCGTACGGTTGCTCTTCACGTTTGTGAAGCCACCGACATCGATCCCACCACCAGGGTTCGCGAGCTGACCGACGACGAAGTCGCTCGTCTTCGTGCCTACATCGACTCCGACCTCAAGGTCGAAGGCGATCTGCGTCGCCAGGTGTCTCAAGACATCAAGCGCAAGATGGAGATCGGCTGTTACCAGGGTTTGCGCCACCGTCGTGGCTTGCCAGTTCGCGGCCAGCGCACCCACACCAACGCTCGTACGCGCAAGGGTCCCAAGAAGACCGTTGCCGGTAAGAAGAAGGTCACGAAGTAATGGCTAAGCCAGCTGCAGGAGGCCGTCGGCCTCGCAAGCGCGAGCGTAAGAACGTCACCCACGGGGTGGCGCACATCAAGAGCTCGTTCAACAACACAATCATTTCGATCACCGACCAGCGTGGCGATGTCATTGCGTGGGCTTCGGCCGGCAATGTCGGGTTCAAGGGTTCGCGCAAATCGACTCCGTTCGCCGCACAGTTGGCGGCCGAGCAGGCCGCGCGTCGAGCTATGGAACATGGCGTGCGCAAGGTTGATGTTCAGGTCAAGGGTCCGGGTTCGGGCCGCGAGACCGCTATTCGTTCGATCCAGCAGGCTGGTATCGAAGTCACCGGAATCAAGGATTGCACCCCGATTCCTCACAACGGCTGTCGCCTCAACAAGCGTCGGAGGGCCTGAGCATGTCTCGTTACACCGGACCCCGAGCACGCGTTTCGCGCCGTCTCGGCACCAACATCTGGGGCACCAAGGGCGAAACCATCGCTCTGGACAAGCGCCCGTATCCTCCTGGCGAGCACGGCCGGTCGCGTCGCCGCGGCTCCGTGTCTGAGTACTTGTTGCAGCTTCAAGAGAAGCAGAAGGCTCGCTTCTCCTACGGACTCACCGAGCGTCAGTTCCGCAACATCTTTGCCGAGGCCAGCCGTCGTCAGGGCGTGACCGGCGAGAACATGCTTCAGTACCTCGAGTGTCGTCTCGACAACGTCATTTACCGCGCTGGCTGGGCGGCAACTCGTCCCCAGGCCCGTCAGTTCGTTGGCCACGGTCACGTGAGCGTCAACGGTCGTCGGGTTGATATCCCGAGCTACCGCGTCCGCAAGGGCGATGTAGTCGAATTGCGCGAGTCGGCACGCGACTTCACTGTTGTCCAGTGGAACCTCGATGTTCTCGACCGTACGCCTCCGGCGTGGCTCGACCGCAACGAGCAGTTCCAGACCACCGTCCGCGAGCTGCCCATTCGCGAGCAGATCGACATCCCCGTCCGCGAACAGCTCATCGTTGAGCTGTACTCGAAGTAACAGAGGTATCTGATGCTTGTCATTCAGCGCCCAGCCGTCGAGGCGATCGACGAGGCTGAGGGGAATCTTCAGCGCTTTTCGGTCGGCCCGCTCGAGCCTGGCTTTGGTCACACAATCGGCAATTCGTTGCGTCGCACGTTGCTGTCATCGATCCCGGGAGCTGCGGTTACGCAGGTTCGTTTCGATGACGCGCTTCACGAGTTCGACACCATTACCGGTGTCGCTCAGGATGTGACCGACATTATCTTGAACCTCAAGGACCTTGTCCTCGTTGTTCACACCGACGAGCCAGTAACGTTGCGCCTTGATGCTCGTGGCCCGGCCGAGGTGACTGCGGCGGATATTCAGCCCCACCCCGATGTCGAGATCCTCAATACCGATCTCGATCTGGCGTCGCTAAACGGCAAGGGTCGCCTTGCGGTCGACCTCACCGTTGCGACCGGACGGGGCTACGTGTCGGCCGATAAGAACAACACCAGCTCCACCATCGGCGTGATTCCGATCGATTCGATCTACTCGCCGGTTCGGCGCGTATCGTTCCAGGTCGAGGCCACCCGGGTCGAGCAGTCCAACAACTTCGACCGTCTCATTCTCGAAATCGAAACCGACGGTTCGATCAGCCCTCGCGAAGCGCTGGCATCAGCCGGTGGCACTTTGCGGGCCTTGGTACAGTTGGTCGAAGAGATGAGCGACGAGCCACAGGGTCTCGAGCTCGGCGAAGCTATTCAGGTCGCGACCGGTGGTCCCGACATGGAACTACCCATCGAAGATCTCGAACTGTCCGAGCGTCCCCGTAACTGCCTCAAGCGGGCCCAAGTCAATACTGTGGGCGAGCTGTTGCAAAAGAGCGAGGACGATCTCTTGGCCATCACAAACTTTGGTCAAAAGAGCCTCGACGAAGTTATCGAGAAGCTTGACGAGCGAGGCCTCTCGCTCCGGAATCGAGACTAATCATGCCCGCAACTCCACGCAGGGGTCGCCGCTTTGGCGGCAGTTCTGCTCACCAGAAATCGATGATGGCCAACTTGGTTGCTTCGTTGATCGCCGCCGAAGGCATCACAACTACCGAGGCCAAGGCCAAGGCGGTTCGTCCGATTGCCGAGAAGATGATCACCAAGGCCAAAAAGGGCGGCCTGCACAACCATCGCAACGTCGTCAAGTTCCTTGGCGATCGCGAGATGGCAAGCAAACTGTTTGACGAGATCGGCCCTCGTTACGAGGATCGAGCCGGCGGTTACACTCGCATTATCAAGCTCGACCCTCGTTCGGGCGACAATGCGGCGATGGCCCGCATCGAACTGGTCTAGTCAGACCCCCCGGTGCCGGCGAAACCGCTGGCCTCTTCTTTAGATTCTGCTCCATGGTCCGGCCAGCTAATGCTGAGTCGGACTTTGGCCTTTTCGGGCGAGGTCTCTAGCCTCGTACGTCGTGACAATCCGCCTGCCGCCTCCACCACCCCCCGGCTTTGGTCGGGTGCGGGCCACGATTGCCTACGATGGCGCGCCGTTTCACGGCTTTGCCTCCAATCCCGAAGTTGTCACGATTCAGGGCGAGATCGAGCGCGCCCTCACAGTTGTGTTGCGACATCTCGTCCAAATCGGTTGTGCCGGTCGCACCGACCGCGGCGTGCACGCTCGTGGGCAGGTGATTTCGTTCGACGCCGATCTTGGTCACTTCGAGCCGGTGGCTTTGACGCGCGCGTTTAATCGAATGCTCGACCCGTCGATAGTCATGCGTGACGTAGAACTGGTCGACGACACCTTCGACGCCCGGTTGTCGTGCATCGGGCGGTCCTATCGCTACCGGATTCTCAATAGCAAGGTGCCCGATCCGTTGCTGACGGATTTGGTTTGGCATGTACGCGACGAGCTCGATCTGCGAGCAATGAACGTTGCCACAGATCGCATTTTGGGTCTCCACGACTTCTCTACGTTCAGTAAGCGAAACAAGTCGCGCCCCACCGAGACCTTTCTGCGCCGCGTTCATCATGCTCAGTGGCGGCGATTTGGCGAGACCGTGCAATTCGACATCACCGCCAATGCTTTCACCCATCAGATGGTGCGGACCCTGGTTGGGTACTTCGTCGACATCGGCTTGGGTCGACGTCGGGCCGCCGATCTCGGCGCGGCTTTGGCGGCGATGGACCGCGCCGTGGTGGGTTCGCCGGCGCCACCGCACGCTTTGATCTTGTGGAGCGTGAAGTACGGCGATGGACCGGTTGTTAAGCCCTGACCCACGCCGCCAAGAAATCGCGGCGACGCGCGATTGTTGTTGGTCAATGCTGGGCCTAGGCTTGTCCGCTGGTCCTGATGCCCCTTTCCGGCATCGACCGTCTTGATCTTTTCGAACTTCCGCGGAGGAAGCGTGTCCACCTACACCCCAAAGGCCAGCGAGATCACCCGCTCCTGGCATGTCGTCGACGCCGAAGGCCTTGTCCTTGGTCGTCTTGCCACCGAAGTTGCCAACATCTTGCGCGGCAAGCACAAGGCGACGTTCACGCCGCACATGGACATGGGCGACCATGTCATCATCGTGAACGCCGACAAGGTGGTTCTGACCGCCGGCAAGGCCGAGAAGAAGATGGTTTACCGTCACTCGGGATTCCCCGGCGGAATCAAGTCCGAAACCTATGCCGCCAAGCTTGCTCGTAAGCCCGAGCAGGCCGTGCTCGACACCGTTCGGGGCATGTTGCCCAAGACCCGTCTCGGACGGGCGCAGATCTCCAAGCTCAAGGTCTACGCCGGTCCTACTCATCCGCACTCGGCGCAGAATCCTCAGCCGCTCGAGATTGCCCACGCCAAGTTCCAGGCTCGCGCCTGATTAGGAAGAATCCGATGACTACTCCGATCACTCAAACTACTGGCCGACGTAAGCGCTCTGTCGCTCGTGTCCGCTTTCGCAGCGGCGAAGGCGTTGTCACCGTCAACGGCCGCCCAGTCGACGACTACTTCCCGGCCATGACTCACCGCATGGCGTTGCTCGAGCCGCTCGAAGTAACCGAGACCATCGGCACTTACGACATCGACGCGACGATTCATGGCGGCGGCACAACCGGCCAGGCCGGTGCGTTGCGGCTGGGCATTGCTCGTGCGCTGGTCGAGATCGATCCGGAAAACCGCGACACCCTCAAGAAGGCTGGCTTTCTTACTCGCGATCCTCGCAAGAAGGAATCCAAGAAGTACGGCCTCAAGAAGGCCCGCAAGGCGCCTCAGTACAGCAAGCGCTAACCATTTGCTGTCGGCCACCGACATTGTGCCGATGGTGATGTCGTGACTCTCAAATTCGGGACTGACGGCATGCGGGGCGACGCTCGCACCGAACTCACGGCCGAGGTCGTGAGTTCGCTCGCGTATGCGGCGGCTTTAACGCTCGGGGTCGATGGTTTTGTGGTGGGCCGTGACACTCGTGAGTCGGGGCCCGTTTTGGCGGCCGCGGTGCGTAGAGGTGTTACGGCCGCAGGTGGGAACTGTGTCGACGTTGGCGTGGTGCCAACACCGGCCGTCGCGTTGTGGTGTGCCCAACACAATGTGGCTGGGGCCATGATTTCGGCCTCTCACAATCCTTGGTACGACAACGGCATCAAGTTCTTTGCCGCTGGCGGGCTGAAGCTCTCCGACGCGGTTCAAGCCGACATCGAAGCTCGTTTTGACGAGGTTCATTCTGGTGGCTCGGTGCCGGTCGATTCCGATGCGGCAGTGGAGCGCGCCGATGCCGCGGCGCCTCACGTCGACGGGGTCGTGTCGAGTATCGATGGTCGGTCGTTGGCGGGGTTGCGGGTTGTTGTCGATGCCGCGAACGGTGCGGCGTTCGAAGTTGCGTCCGATGCGTTGGTTCGCCTTGGTGCCGATGTGGTGCTGATGCACGCGTCGCCTGATGGTCGCAATATCAACGAGCAATGCGGTTCGACTCACCCCGAGAGCCTGCAGGCTGCCGTTGTGGCCCAGAACGCCGATCTGGGGGTCGCCTTTGACGGCGATGCCGACCGCCTGCTCGGCGTCGACCACCGCGGCGCGCTGATTGATGGCGACGAGATAATCGCAATTTGCGCACTTGACGCCCACCGACGGGGACAGCTGACCGGCGATGCCGTCGTGGTGACGGTCATGACCAATCTGGGCTTCCGGCGTTCGATGGCGAGCGCCGGGATTGAGATAGTCGATGTTGGTGTCGGTGATCGCTACGTGCTCGAAGCGCTCGATCAGCGTGGTCTGGCGTTAGGCGGGGAGCAAAGCGGACATGTGATCTTTCGAGACCTGGCGACGACCGGCGATGGATTACTCACCGCGGTGCAACTGCTCGACGTGGTTGTACGAACTGGTTCGTCACTTGCCGAGCTCGCGGCCGCGTCGATGTCTCGGCTGCCCCAGGTGCTGAAGAACGTGCGACTGGCCAGTCGTCGCCATGATTTGGACGAGGTTCTCGCCCCGCTGATAAACGCTGCCGAAATGAGGCTTGCCGGTCGGGGTCGTGTGCTCATCCGGGCCTCGGGCACTGAACCGCTGGTGCGGGTGATGGTCGAGGCCGAGACCGATGCCGAGGCCGCGATGGAGGCCGAAGCGCTGGTCGCGGCCGTTCAAGGGCTGCTCGGTGCCTAACGCCGAGCGTGGCGCGACCCAGCCTCGTCACCTCAGAGCCTAAACTGCCGTAGCCCGGCAGCCGACGGGGAAGCAACCCCCTCTTGCCTCGTGGAGGAAACCATGTGCGGGATTATCGCGGTCGCACGCCGCCCATCTAGTCGATCAACTCCTACAGCCGACGAGGTCACCGATCTGGTCGCGGGCCTGGCCGAGACTTTGGCGGTGTCCGACGATGCCTTGACGGCTGGTCTTTCAGCCGCGGCCGACCGGCTCAGCCGCGCCGACGCGCTACTGCGCGGCGTACCGGGTCTGCGTTTGATGCTCGCCGACCGCAACATCGCGGCGGCGCTTACTCATCACTGTGACGAGATTTTGGCCGCCGTCGAAGCCGAGGAGCAACGTCTCGAATCGGGCAGCCACCTCGATTCGGCTGCTCTCGAAGCACGCAATCAGATGCTGATTCGTGTCCGTGATGGCGTATGGGCGATCACCAGAGATCGCCTTCGGGCGGCGACGGTAGTAGCGGAGTTGTCCGGCGGCGCCACCAGCGCGGGTGCCCTCGAAGCATTCTTGTCGATTCATCAGGCGCTCTCGGCGGTCGACCGTCTGGAGGTTCGGGGCCGAGACTCCGCGGGGTTGCACGTGTTGGTTCACGACCATGCTCTCGACCTCAGCGACCCCGTAACTTTGGCCGCGATCGAACGGCGTTCCGGCGATGCGAACTTTGGGACCGGTTCGGTTCGGGTGGTTGACGGAGTCCTCAGCGTTGTTCACAAGGTCGCAGCCGAGATCGGCGAGCTCGGCGATAACACGGCAGTGATCCGCGCCGCGTTTGCTGCCGACGAATTGTTGCGAGACGCATTGGCCAACGACACGGCTCGCACTCTGGTCTTGGGCCACACTCGGTGGGCATCGATCGGAATTATCAGCGAACCCAACGCTCATCCGCTCAACAGCGAGCTTCTCGATGCGGAGGGCCCTTACGTCGTTGGTGCGCTCAATGGCGATGTCGACAACTTTGCCGATCTGATAGCCGAAGAGGGCGTCACGATTACCCCGTTGATCACGACTGATGCCAAGGTCATCCCCAGTATCACCAGTAGGCGCCTGTCCGAGGGCCTCGATTCCGCCGAGGCGTTTCGCCGGACGGTCGCGACCTTTGAAGGCTCCGTGGCCATTGGTGCTTGCACTGCGGCGGCTCCCGACCGTCTTCAACTGGCGCTTCGCGGGAGCGGACAAGCGCTCTACATTGGACTGGCCGAGGACTGCTACATAGTGGCGAGCGAGCCCTACGGCGTGGTTGAGGAGACTGCCAACTATCTCCGTATGGACGGCGAGACGCCGGGCAATCCCGAAAACCCCAATGCCAGTCGAGGTCAGATCGTCGAGTTGGACGCCAATCTGGCTGGTTCGATCGAGGGGATTTTGCGTAGGTCCTATGACGGTACCGACTTGCCGGTAACCGACGATGACATCGGCGTCGCGCAGATCACTACACGCGACATCGACCGCGGCGACAACCCCCACTACTTGATGAAGGAAATTGGTGAGGCCCCGACCTCATTTCGCAAGACCCTTCGAGGAAAGGTCATCGAGAGCGATGACGGGCCTCGGGTCTCGCTCGGACCGGCGGTCATCCCGGTCGATCTGCGGGCCGATATCTCGGCCGGAAGGGTCAGGAGAGTGTTGGTAATCGGCCAGGGGACGGCGGCTGTGGCTGGTCAGAGCCTCGCGGCGGCGCTCGATGCACTCATCCCCGACGCCAAGATCGAAGCCGAGTCAGTGCTGGCGACGGAACTCTCGGGCTTTCAGTTGCGTTCAGACATGACCGACACGCTCATTGTTGCGGTGAGTCAGTCGGGAACTACCACTGACACCAACCGAACAGTCGACATCGTGCGCAATCGTGGCGCGAAAGTCATCGCCATCGTGAACCGTCGCGGTAGCGATCTGACCGATCGTGCCGACGGGGTTCTTTACACGTCTGATGGCCGTGACGTCGAGATGAGCGTGGCTTCGACAAAAGCGTTCTACAGCCAGATCGCGGCCGGGTTACTGCTCGCCGTCGCCATTGCTGACGAAGTCCTTGGCGAACAAGGAGTTGACGATCGGCGCGCGCTGGTGCGCGAGATCACCAATATGCCGTCGGCGATGGAGACAGTGATTTCTCGCCGCGACATCATCGGTGAAGCGGCCCGACAGTTTGCTCCGAGCCGTCGCTACTGGGCGTTGGTTGGCAACGGCCCCAATCGTATTGCGGCCCAAGAAGTCAGGATCAAACTGTCGGAGCTCTGCTACAAGTCGATTGCCGCCGACTCCACCGAAGACAAGAAACACATTGATCTCTCCTCGGAGCCGCTAATTCTTGTTTGTGCCGCCGGTCTGACCGGGTCGACCGCCGACGACGTTGCCAAAGAGGTGGCAATTTTCAGAGCCCACAAGGCTGCTCCGATCGTGATTGCCGATGACGATCAGGACCGGTTCAACAGCGCCCTTGCTGTGCTGGCGGTTCCCGCGGTCGATCCTCGGCTCGGATTTGTCTTGTCGGCGATGGCCGGTCATCTATTTGGTTACGAGGTTGCGTTGGCGATCGATGCTCAGGCGATGCCTTTGCGCGAGGCCCGCAGTGCGATCGAGCAGGCTGCATCCAGCTCCAGCCTGAACGGCGAACAAGCTCTCGAGTCGGTCAGGCCCGTCTTGGAGCGCGCCGGCGCGGCGTTCTTCGACGGTGTGCGCACTGGTTCGCTGAACGGACACCTCGAGGCATCCACGGCGGTGCGGATAGCTTCGCTGCTTCGGTTCGCCTTGGGATCCACGGCCTTTGAGGCTTATCAAATTGAGTACGGCAAAGTCGGCACGCCGGCCGTCGTTCTGGACGATCTGGCATCGGCTCTCACTATTGGTATCGAAGAACTGACTCGGCCTATAGATGCAATCAAACACCAAGCCAAGACGGTTACGGTCGGAATCTCTCGCTCGGACGAGACCTTGCTCGAGATTCCGTTGGCTCGGGCCGCTCTCGACGCCGGCGCTCCCCGCGATCGCCTCAGTTATGCGTCGCTGCGCACTTTGGCCGATCTTGATCCCGCGGTCGCCGAGGTGCTGGGTTACACCCGATACCGCATCGAGGGCCTCGGGACTGACGCCGAAACTCCCACCGTGTTCGTGGTTGATCGGGGTGGGATATCTCGCAACATCCCGTCTCGTGCCGACCGATCGCCAAGTCTCAAAGGCACCAAACACCAGGTCGCTCTTGAGCGGCGAGTGTTTGTGGCCAGGGGCCGCAGCGATGACCGAACAGTCGTGATTATTCCCGAGGTCAAGGACAGCGTCACGACCGGCCTCACTCTCTTGCAGGTTCGGTTCTCAGACGAACTTTCGACCGCTGGCGCCCGTGGCGTGCTGCAGGGCTACCGCAACCGCTACTCCGCGGTGCGTGACGCGGTGACCGAAACCGAGCCGACGTTTCGTGAAGACCTACTGGCGGCCCAGAGCGTGAGCGACTTGCTGACGTTGCCGATCAACGACCTGGCTGATCGTTGGCGCACAAGCTGACGGTTGCGTGGCGTTACGCCCGGTAGTGTCCGGTCGTGCTCGGAATCGGTACTGACCTGGTCGACGTTGATCGCTTTCGTGCCGTGCTGGAACGCACGCCAGGAATGCGCGACCGCCTATTCACGGTTGGCGAGTTGGCCTACGCCGACACGTCGGGTGATCCAGCTCGCCCACTGGCGGCGAGATTCGCGGCCAAGGAAGCAGCGTTGAAGTCGTTGGGTGTGGGTCTTGGCTCGATGCGGTTTGTCGAGATCGAGGTGGTGCGTCACGAGAACGGGCGACCCGAGTTGGTTCTGCACGGTGACGCGGCGTCGTTCGCGGCTACGCGCGGGGTTTCGGGATTTCTGGTTACGTTGAGCCACACCGACACTTTGGCTCAGGCCGTAGTTGTCGCGTCGGCCTCGTGAGCGGTCCACCACCATGACCGTGTACGCCGACATCGATCTCGACGCGGTGCGACACAACATTGCGAAGGTGAGCGAGGTCGCCCAGACCCCGATCTGTGCCGTCGTGAAGGCCGATGGCTACGGGCACGGAGCGTTGCCGGTTGCCGCCGCCGCCGTCGAAGCTGGCGCCACTTGGCTCGCGGTGGCAACGGTTTCCGAAGCAGTTGCGGTCAGCGCTACCAACCCGCTGATCCCAGTGCTGGTCTTGTCCGAACGCCCCGCTGTCGAGCTGAACGAGTTCGCCGGTCGCCTGCCCGACAACATCCGACTCACCGTCGCCACCGAGCGAGGGGTTCGCGCCTGCACCCGGCTTGGCGCCCGAGTTCGCCTCCATCTAAAGATCGACACGGGGATGCATCGCATGGGGGCCGATCCGGCCGAGGCGGTCGAGATAGCGCGCCTGATCGAATCGTTGCCGCAGGTCGAACTCGAGGGGGTCTGGACTCACCTCGCCCAAGCCGACAACGGGGTAGCCGAACCCTCTGATGCGCAGCTCGTTCGGTTTGAGGAGGTGCTCGGGCGCTTGACCGAGGCCGGAATCTCCCCGCCGATGCGCCACGTTGCAAATTCCGCAGGCACCCTCGCTCACCCCGCGAGCCGTCACGATCTGGTTCGAATCGGGATCGCTATGTACGGCGTTGCTCCTTCGGAACACTTCGAGGGCGTGATCGGCCTGAGGCCGGCGCTACGCCTCTCGACCTCGGTATCGGCGGTGCGAGATGTGCGTGCGGGAGAATCGGTTTCCTACGGCGGTCGTTGGAGTGCCACCGTTGCTCAACGGGTTGCGACTCTTCCTGTTGGCTACGCCGATGCGGTCAGGCGAGATTCTGGTCTCCACGGCGTTGAGGTCCTTATCGGGAGCCGTCGCCGTCGGATTGTGGGCAACGTCACGATGGATCAAACGATGGTCCTGGTTGATGAGCATGTGCTTACCGGCGACGAGGCGGTCTTGATTGGCGATCAAGGTCAGGAGGCGATCGGGGCCAACGATGTGGCCCGTCACCTCGGCACGATCGGCTACGAGGTGCTGACCAGTATCGGGCCACGAGTCGTGCGGCGTTACGGGTGACCAAACAGGTCTTGTTGGTAGAACCGTTTCTGGGTGGTTCGCATCAGCAGTGGGCGACCGGTTGGCGGGCCAACTCGCGCCACTCGATCGAAATCATCGGCCACGCCGGCGACTCGTGGCGATGGCGGATGAGGGGAGGCTCGGTGAGTCTGGCTCGACAAGCCGCCGAGATAGTCGCTCGAGAGGGAATCCCGGATGTGGTGATGAGTACCGACATGCTCGATCTCGCCAGCTTCGCTGGAATATCTCGAGGATGGAGCGGTGGCGTGGCGCTTGTTCACTATCTGCACGAGAACCAACTGACGTATCCTCGCCAGCCGGGCGAACCCGTCGACGTTGGATTGGCGTGGATGACTTGGCGTTCGTTGGTGACCGCTGACGAGATCTGGTGCAACTCGACGTTTCATCGCGAGGCCCTCCGTGGCGCGCTCGACTCGTTCGTGCATGAAGTGCCCGACGAGTCGCACGAGGATGAGTTGCGACAGGTAGGCACGAAGTTGGTCACGATGCCGGTGGGGGTCGACAGCTTGCGACTCATCGCTCGATCCAGCGGACCCGCGAATCGGCGTCCTCTGGTGATATCGAATCAACGATGGCACCACGACAAAGATCTTGGCTCGGTGCTCAGAGCCTTGGTGAAGGCCAGCGAGGCGGGGCACCAGTTTGATGTTGCACTGCTGGGCGACGACACCGGTGGGGAGGCTGAAACGCTCGCCCCTCTGGTGGAGCGGCTCGGGGACCGAGTGATTGCCCGTGGGCACTTGCCGCGGCCCGACTACGAGGACATGTTGGCCCGCGCCGATGTTGTGGTGTCGGCGGCGCGAAACGAGTTCTTCGGCATAGCGGTTGTCGAGGCGGTCGCGGCGGGCGCATGGCCCGTGCTTCCCAACTCGTTGGCCTATCCCGAGATCATCGAGTCGCCGTTTCATCAGTTGTCGCTGTACGAACCAGGAGGTTTGGGTGTCCTTCTGCGCTCGGCGCTCACCAAGGCAGCGGCGGGGGAGCGGCCGCCAAGCGCGCTCAGCGAGTCGATGGCCAGGTTCGATTGGTCGATAGTTGCCGCGGCTTATGACGACCGAATCGACGAGCTGAGCGCTGCCCGAACCTGATCCAACTATTGTCGGCGGCGTGAACGTTGATCTGCCAGGGGTAACCATCGGCCACTGGACCGACCGGCCCGCTCGTACTGGGTGCACGGTGATTCGTTTGTCCCCGGCGGCGGTTGCCTCGGGCGAAGTCCGTGGTGGCGCTCCGGCGACGCGCGAGTTCGAATTGCTCGACCCGACCCGTCATGTCGAGCGCGTCGATGCGATTGTGCTCAGCGGCGGCTCGGCCTTCGGTCTGGCGGCTGCCGACGGGGTAACTGCGGCTTTGGCCGACGCCGGCGTCGGCTTTGCGACCGCCCACGGTCCGGTCCCGATTGTTGTGGCCATGAGCCTTTACGACCTCGGAGTGGGCGACCCGTCGGCTTACCCGAACGCCGCTTCGGGGCAGGCCGCTCTGCAAGACGCCAGCAACAATCCGTCGATCGGCGCGGTGGGGGCGGGAGCGGGTGCGACCGTGGGCAAGTGGCGAGGCCCCGCGGGGCGGCGAGACGCCGGTTTCGCGATCGAGGTGTTGCGCGACGGTGCGCTCGTGGTGGTCGCGGCGGTGGCCGTAAACGCGGCAGGCGACATCGACGACGGTCAAACGGTTTCGGCCGCCAAGGCGGGCGAGCCGTTGTGGCCCTCAGACGACGCACCGTTTGGCAACACGGTTATCGGGGCGGTGCTGACCAACGCCAAACTCGACAAGACGGGTTGTCTGGTCGTAGCTCAGGGCGGCCACGACGGGTTGGCCCGAGCGGTTATGCCGCCGCACATGCGCGCCGACGGTGATGCCTTTGTCGCTGCCTCCACGGGCGTTGTAGAGGCGCCTCTCGACCATGTTCGGTTGATGGCGGTAGTGGCGACCGAGACGGCCATCCGATCGAGCGTCGATACGCTTTCGGCGTGACGAAACTGGTAGTTGCATCGTGATTCGGTGCTCGACGGCTGCGCCCGAGCAGACCAAGCGTCTCGCCGCGGCAGTGGCCTTGGCTGTGGTCGACGGCGATCTGCTTGTGCTCGTGGGCGATCTGGGCGCGGGCAAGACGGCCTTTACCCAAGGGTTCGCGGCGGCGCTCGGAGTTGCCGACTCGGTGACGAGTCCGACGTTCACGCTGGCCAATCGTTACGAAGGTTCGGTGGTTCTCAATCACCTCGATGCCTACCGGGTCGAGGACCTGTCGGAGGCCGAACACCTCGCGCTACCCGAACTGCTCGACGATGGAGTGACCGTCATCGAGTGGGGCGACAATATTTTGGGGGCGCTACCCAGCGACCGGCTCGAAATTCGCATCACCCTCGGGTTCAACGACGACGACCGCGATCTCGAGCTTTCGTGCCTGGGTCCTACTTGGGTCGCCCGTCGAGATGCGCTGGCGGTCTCGCTGAGCCAGTGGGGTTCGAAGTCGTGCTGATCCTCGGAATCGAGTCGGCGACGTCGCGAGTTGGCTGCGCTATTGGTGGCCACGAAGGGGTAATTGCATCGGTTCATTCGTCGCGTGGTCGACGTCATGCCGAATCTCTTGCGCCTCAGATCCAATTTGCTTGCGACCAAGCCGGCGTGGCGCTGCGCGAAATAGGTGTGGTGGCGGTCGATGTGGGTCCGGGGCTCTACACCGGTCTTCGGGTTGGGGTAACCACGGCGATGGCGTTGGCTCAGACGCTTCGTGTTCCCATGATCGGGGTTTCGTCGCTTGACCTCCTGGCGTTTCCGGCCGCTCACACCAGCCGGGTGATTGTGGCGGCTATCGACGCGCGTCGAGGTGAGGTATTCCACGCCAGCTATCGGGCGGTGCCCGGCGGCGTGCAGCGAATCACCGAGCCTGCGGTGGATCGCCCCGGCGACTTGTGCTCGGCTATCGAGGCCAACAATGACGACGTCTTGTTGGTTGGTGATGGGGCCTTGCAATACGGCGACAATTTCGAGGGAGTGAGCGGCATCGAGGTTGCCGACCGGAGCCTCGCGTTTCCCTCGGCCGACGCTCTCGTGAGCCTTGCCCACGCCCGAGCGCTGCGTGAGGAGTTCGTTAGACCCGACCAAATCGAGCCGCTGTATCTTCGCCGCCCGGATGCCGTGGCCAAATGGGACGATCGGAACAAGTCGTGACTCCGACCGTGATCAACGACATGGCATTGGCCGACATCGCAGCCGTTATCAAAGTCGATCGTGTGTGCTACCCGGACCCTTTCGACGAGGCGGCTTGGCTTCGAGAATTCGAAGCGCCCAACCGCTGCCATCTCGTGGCCATGATTGGCGGCGAGATCGTCGGTCATGCTGGGTCATTACAGGTTGTAGATGAGACCCATGTCGCGACGGTGGCCGTAGCCGCCGCTCACGAAGGTGCCGGCATTGCCACGCGGCTCGTCGCCGAGTTACTCCGTCGGGGCGTCGGCTCGGGTGCGTTGGCGGCGACTCTCGAGGTGCGGGTTTCTTCGATGCGGGCGCAACGTCTCTACTCGCGCCTTGGTTTTGTGCCTGCGGGAGTGCGTTCGAACTATTACTCGAATCCAACCGAGGATGCCTTGATCATGTGGTTGTACGACCTTCAGTCGCGTTCGGCCCAGGATCGGCTGGGGCGAGTCGTGGCCGAGCTCGACCTTTCTTCATCGCGAGGTTCAAGATGACCGCCGACCGAATCCTTGGTATCGAGACGTCGTGTGACGAAACAGCCGCGTCGATCGTCAACCGCGGCACCGATGTGATGTCCTCGGTGGTCGCTAGCCAAATAGAGATCCACGCGCGGTACGGCGGTGTCGTCCCCGAGGTGGCCAGCCGTGCTCATGTCGAGACGATCATGCCGGTGATTGCTCAGTCGATCGTCGAGGCCGGAGTCCAAGACGCGCAAATCGAAGCGGTTGCCTCAACGTACGGTCCCGGACTTGTGGGGGCGCTGTTGATCGGGGTGTCGGCTGCGAAGGCGATGTCGCTCGTTTGGGATGTGCCATTCGTGGCCGTCAACCATCTCGAAGCTCACTTGTATGCCGCGTTTCTCGAAGAACCCGATCTCGAGATGCCGTTGGTGATCTTATTGGTCTCGGGTGGTCACACGATGCTGATCGTCATGGAAGATCACCTCCGCTATCGCGTGCTGGGAAGCACTCTCGACGACGCGGCCGGCGAGGCCTTCGACAAGGTTGCTCGTTACATGGATCTCGGCTATCCGGGCGGTCCGGTAATCGATCGCCTGAGTGTCGACGGCGATCCTCAAGCGATTCGGTTCCCGCGGGCCATGGCCAGCGACGGCTGGGACTTCTCGTTCAGTGGGGTCAAGACCGCGGTGGTCAACCACGTTCGCAAGAACCCCGGTGTCGAGGTTCACGATGTTGCGGCATCGTTTCAGGAGGCCGTTGTGGACGTGCTCATAAGAAAGGCTCGCAAGGCCGCGCAAGAGGTCGGAGCAAAAGGTCTGTGTCTCGCAGGCGGTGTGGCGGCGAACTCGCGTTTGCGCGAACGGTTGCTCGATGTTTGCGTGGCCGACGGCTACCGGGCATTTCTCCCCAGCCGGTCGATGTGCACCGATAACGCGGCGATGGTGGCGGCAGCAGCGTGGTGGCGGTTGCAGGCCGATGGTCCGTCTCCGCTCGACATCGGCGCCAATCCCTCTTTACGACTACCAGTGGTGTAGTTGGGCCATCTGGCCCTATCACCTCTGACCTTGGTCGTTACGGGCTGAACTGACTCTCGGAGCACGTCGACGCTTCTATTAATGAAGAAGGTGCTCGGGCGTCGATTGACGCGAGAACAGAACTTCACGACCCGGATGCGCCGCGGCATCAGAGCGGGGTTCGCGGTTGTACTGATAATCGCCGTTGCCGTAGCGATCTTGGTCGAGTCGGTGGCCGCCGATGCTGACTCCGATCTCGCTGCGCTCGAGGTGGTCGAAGAGCAGCGCTTCGCTTTGATGGAGCTAAGAGCTGATCTGTCTGAGCTTGTCGATGTAACCGATCCCAGAGATGCTGCCGAACATCGTTTGGCGGTGGGTGTTTTGATGCACGACATCAACGCGCGTCAGGTTGACCTGTTGATCGTTGCGCCCTCCGCGGGGAGTATTCGCATCGATTTCTTAGCGAACCCCGTGAGCTTGACCGAGATGGTTCATACAACCCTCGACTCTGCTCAAACCGTGATCGACCGGGTCTCGTCGGATCCGTCCTCGGCTGGCGTTGGTATTGCTTTGCAACAAGCTCGACACAATCTCGAGTTGCTTCAACCGGCTTTTCAGACAATGGAACTCGAGCACACAACTGACCTCGCCGCGGCGGCTTCGAAGTTGCGCTTTGCGGGCCGCATCATCGTTGTCGTCGCGCTACTTGCTGCTGTTGTACGTCTGTTTGTGCTCGGTCGGCCGCTTCTCAATCAGCTTTTGCGGATCGAGAAGGAACACGAGGAGTCGCGCCAGCAGCACCAACAAGAGGGCGTGCGACGTGATCTTGCCTCTCGGCTGGCCGAGGGCCTCGAGACCGCCGAGAGCGAAGCTGGGGTGTGTCAGGTTGTTGAACGAGCTCTTGGTCAAGTCGCCCATGACCATCCCGCCGAATTGCTGCTGGCCGACTCGTCCAAGGCTCGACTTTCTGCCGCGGCCACGAACACCAACGCCCCGGCCCCGGGCTGTGGCGTTCAGTCGCCGTGGTCGTGTCCGGCGGTTCGACGGGCCGTAACGATGCACTACCCGGATTCGGATTCGGTTAGGGCGTGCCCTCACCTCGCTGATCGTCAGGACCGTGCTCGAGGGGCCGTCTGCGTCCCGGTGTCTTTCATGGGCGACGCTATGGGAGTCTTGCACGTGACTGGTGAGGCCGGCTGGGAACCCACCGCGCTTGAGGTCGAGAGGTTGGAGATCCTGGCCGGAAACGCCGCCGTTAGGTTGGGTTCTATCCGGTCCTTCATGAAGGCCGAGATCCAGGCATCGACCGACGCGTTGACCGGTCTCGCCAACCGGCGAGCGACCGAGGACTTTGTTGGCGATGCGCTCGGCTCGGGTGGTTGTGGGTCGGTGGCCATCGCCGATCTTGACCATTTCAAGCGCTTGAACGACAGCCTTGGCCACGAGGCGGGGGACCGGGCGTTGCGAATGTTTGCCGATGTTGTTCGTGACTCCCTTCGAGACAACGACTGGTCAGGTCGCTGGGGTGGCGAAGAATTTGTGATCTATCTGCCGGAGTTGTCGGCTCGCGAATCGGTGGCGGTACTCGATCGCGTCCGCGAGAACCTCGCCTCTGTGTGTGCGCGAGCCGAGATACCCGAAGTCACTGTTTCGATCGGCGTGGTCGACACCAACGCGTCTCGTTCGCTCGAGGAGTTGGTGGCGATGGCTGACGATTGCCTGTATTTCGCGAAGGAGAACGGCCGCGACCAAGTAGTCGTCGGCCCAGTTCCGATCGCATCTGAATCCGATCCAACCAGCCCGAAGGTCCGCTCATGAAGAGCCTCCGCCGTTCTCGTACCATCCCCCTGCACGTTCGTTTCGCGCGCGGCTATCAAATCGGGTTCATTATCGCCATCTTGGCCGCCGCGACAGTGTGGGTAACGACCCAATCTGGGATGGACGAGGTCGAAGCGCGGACCAATTCTGCACGCGATGCCGCCGAACTCGTAGAAGATGTACGTCAGTCGGCCAACTTGTTGGACGAAATTTCTGATTCGCCCATGTCGCTGTCGGTAAGGTCCGACTTGACCCGAAAGATCAATGAGACGGCGGCGAGTTGGCGGTCGGTTTCGACCGCCAACGATATGCCTGACGCGGTCATGGTGCAGGTCTCGGGTCGGCGCGGGCTCGAGGGCGAGTTTGACATCTTTTTGAATCAGGCCGCAGCCTTGGCCGCCATCGGCAATGAAGGGCGTGACGCATTATCGACCACGGATTCGGTGACCGCCGCGACTCTCGAGTCCAAGGCCGATGACCTCGCCGACCGGGTTGGGTTGGTTCTGGCGGTCTACAACGCTGAGACCGATGCCGCTTCGGCCGGTATCCGTGCGACCACGACGACGGCGACGCTTGTGTCGCTCGCGATGGTTGCCGCATTGATCGCCATATTGCTACGGCCGTTACGCCGGTTGATGGAGAGGGACAGCCGGGCTCTAAGCGCCGCACATCAACAGCATCGTGACGAGTCGGACCGTCGAGATCTGGCCAGCCACTTGGCCGATGGACTCGAAGCAGCGGAATCCGAAGACGAGACCCATCGGGTGGTCGAGCGGGTGTTTCTGCGGCTGTTGCCAAATACCGCCGTCGAGCTCTTACTTGCCGATTCGGCCAAAGGCGCGGTGAGTCGGGCGGTGACTCACCCGACGGCCGGTGGGCCCGGTTGTGACGTTGACTCGCCGTGGTCCTGCCCGGCTGTGCGTCGCGGCCGCACCATGGTCTATGAGGACTCTGAGTCGATCAATGCGTGCCCCCATTTGAGTAACCGGCCCGGCGGAGCGTGCTCGGCGACCTGCGTCCCGCTGTCGTTCATGGGCGACTCAATGGGCGTGGTCCACACGGCTGGACCGGTCGGTCAGGTTATGGAACCAGCTGCGGTTGATTTGCTGGGCTCGATCGCATCTCAGGTTGCGGTTCGGATTGGGACTATTCGTTCGTTCAAGCAGGTTGAGCTACGGGCATCTACCGATCCGTTGACCGGGCTTCCGAACCGTCGGGCTACCGAGGAGCAGCTGCGACGGTTGGTCAACGATACCGAAACGGGAGCGGTCGTGATGGCCGACCTTGATCGCTTCAAGCAGTTGAACGACAAGTACGGCCACGAGGCCGGCGACCGTGCTCTTCGCCTGTTTGCCGATTCGGTACGCCAGGCCTTGCGCGATCAGGACTGGATAGGTCGCTGGGGCGGCGAAGAGTTTGTTCTTGCCTTGCCCGCCATGACCGCGCCGATGGCCAAGGAAGCTCTGGACCGGGTCCGAGAGCACCTGGCCGATGCCTGTTTACGGGCCGAAGCGCCAACCGTCACCGTATCGATGGGGGTTGTTGACTCGACCGCGGCGGTTGCCTGCGACGAACTGATACGCCTTGCCGATGAAGCCCTCCTGGCGGCCAAGACCCAAGGTCGCGACCGGGTTGTGGTTGGGCCGGTGGTTGTGACAGAGATGGTTGGTTTCTCCGAGGAAACAACCGACAAGTCTGCCGAGACGGCTTGAACGTGTCGTCGCCTCTTGCCTTGCGGTCGCGGTGGGCCAAGACCACCCGGTACCAGCGGCTGAACTTTGCCGTCGTGGGCTGTTTGGTGGTGATGTTTGCTCTAGTCGTCGCGCTCGTGGCGACCGTGCGGATTGTCGATCGCCGTGCTGGCGAATTGCTGGCCGAAGCTCAACATTTGACGGCGACGGCGGCGGACGCGCGTGACGCATCGACGGCCTTGCTGACTTGGCAGGGCGGTTCCAACGACGCCCGTGTTGCCCTTGCCAATGCCCGTGACATGATGAATTCGCACCTCGCTGAAGTGGACACCTTTGCATCTCCTGATGAGCGTCAGGAATTGCAACGTCTCAATGATCAACTAGCAAAGCTGGTAGACGCTTCGGCCGGGGTCGCGATTTCGTCGACTACCGAAGCGGCAAGGCTCAGCGCCGACTACGAGGTTCTCGCTCAACAGTTTGCCAACCGCGGCCAAGACGTGTCCGAGCGGGCCCTCGGTGACCTTGACGGATGGTTCTATGGGATACAACTTGTGGCGGCGGTCGCGGCGGCGGTGTTCTTGATGATCGTCTTGTCGGTGATTTTGCCGCTCAGTCGGTCGATCGAGCGTTCGCTGAGCAAACTGCAGGACTGGCGTGATCGTTCGGCTCGCGAGAGTGCGCGGCGTTTGTTGAACAGCCAGGTTTCCGATGGTCTTGATGTCGCTGACGAAGAGGGAAAGGCTCGCGCCGTCCTCGAGAGAGCGCTCAGAGTTGCTGCCCCGGACTTGCGGGCCGAACTCTTACTGGCCGATTCCTCGAAAGCTCACCTGCGGGTTGCGGTCGAGCATCCTGATCACGGCCGGGCCGGATGTGGTGTTGTTTCGCCGTGGTCGTGTCCAGCGGTGCGCAGGGGTACGACCATGGTCTTCGAGGACTGGTCTTCGATTCGGACCTGTCCTCACCTCGCTCGCCACGAAGACCCCTGCTCGGCGGTATGTAGCCCGCTGACCTTCATGGGCGAACCAATGGGTGTACTGCACACAACCGGGAAGGTCGGGGAACCTCCGAGTCAAGAAGTCGTCGAGGACCTGTCGATGATCGCCGCCGAGAGCGCAACTCGTCTGGGAACGCTTCGAGCGTTCGCTCGAGCGGAGTTGCAGGCCTCCACTGACGTGTTGACAGGCCTGCCGAATCGTCGATCGACTGAAGACTGCATCCGCCATGCCATCGACTCGGTTTCGGGTGGGGCGATTGGATTGTTCGAAATCGAAGGCCTCATTGATCTCAATGACCGGTTGGGCAAAACAACTGGCGACAGGGCGATCAAGGTTGTGGCCGAGTCGCTCCAGTTCTCGAATCGCGACGCTGATTTTATTGGCCGCTGGGCTGGTGCGGAGTTTGTAGCTGTCTTGGCGGATAAAGCCTCAAATGAGGCGCGGTCGGTTATCGATCGCATCCGGCATGAACTCGAAGAATCGTTGGCGGCCGCCGACATATCGGGGTTGGTGGTCTGGGCCGGAATCGCCGACACCAGACACGAGAATACGGTGCGAAGTCTTTTGCAGTCGGCCAGCGACCAGATCATGGCCGCCAGGAGTGGTTTGGAGCATCACGTCGTGAGTTCGGCTTCGACACCTGAGTAGTTCGCCCGCGATTCGGGGTTGTCCCTCAGCGGTGCTGGTTCTATCGTTAGCACTCGGCACATCAGAGTGCTAACGAACACGATCTCGGAGGATCGAATGAATCTGCAGCCACTTGAGGATCGCATCGTGGTCCGCTCCAGCGAAGCGGAATCCACCACCGCCAGCGGCCTCGTCATTCCAGACAGCGCCCAAGAAAAGCCTCAGCAAGGTGAAGTCCTAGCGGTGGGTCCCGGCCGTCGTTCCGACGCTGGCGACCTCATCCCTGTCGATGTCGCCGTTGGCGACGTTGTCGTCTACAGCAAGTACGGCGGCACCGAAATCACCAGCGAAGGCGAGGATCTTCTCATCCTCAACGCACGCGACGTGCTTGCCAAGGTCGGCTGAGGTAAAGACCAATGGCAAAAATCCTCAAATTCAACGAAGAGGCCCGTCGTGGCCTCGAGGCCGGCGTAAACAAGCTGGCCGACGCCGTCAAGGTCACCCTTGGGCCAAAGGGCCGCAACGTCGTTCTCGACAAGAAGTTCGGTGCTCCCACCATCACCAACGACGGTGTGTCGATCGCTCGCGAAATCGAACTCGACGATCAGTTCGAGAACATGGGTGCTCAGCTGGTCAAAGAAGTAGCGACCAAGACCAACGACGTAGCCGGTGACGGCACCACCACTGCCACCGTCTTGGCTCAGGCCCTCGTACGCGAGGGTTTGCGCAACGTTGCGGCTGGCGCCAACCCCATGGGCCTCAAGAAGGGCATGGAGAAGGCCGTGGCGGCCGCGGTCGACAACCTGGCCAGCCAAGCTGTGCAGGTCGACGACAGCAAGGACAAAATCGCTCAGGTTGCGTCGATTTCTGCCGCTGACACCTCGATTGGCGGCGTCATCGCCGAAGCAATCGACAAGGTCGGCAAGGACGGCGTGGTTACGGTTGAAGAGTCCAACACTTTCGGTATGGATCTCGATTTCGTCGAGGGCATGCAGTTCGACAAGGGCTACTTGTCGCCGTACTTCGTGACCGATGCCGAGCGCCAAGAAGCGGTTCTCGACGACCCCTACATCCTGCTCAACCAGGGCAAGATCACCAACGTCCAGGAACTTCTCCCGGTCCTCGAAAAGGTCATGCAGTCGGGCAAGCCCTTGTTGATCATTGCCGAAGATATCGAAGGCGAAGCTCTTGCGACTCTTGTGGTCAACAAGATCCGTGGCACCTTCAACTCCGTTTCGGTCAAGGCCCCCGGCTTTGGCGAACGCCGCAAGGCAATGTTGCAGGACATGGCGATCCTCACCGGTGGCCAGGTCATCTCTGAAGAGGTCGGCCTCAAGCTCGACACCGCCGACATGAGTCTTCTTGGTTCGGCCCGCAAGGTTGTTGTCACCAAGGACGAGACCACCATTGTCGAGGGTGCCGGCACCAGCGCCGACGTCGAAGGACGGGTTTCGCAGATCAAGGCCGAGATCGAAAACACCGACTCGGACTGGGACCGCGAAAAGCTCCAAGAGCGTCTGGCCAAGCTGGCCGGCGGCGTGGCTGTCGTCCAGGTGGGCGCGGCGACCGAAGTCGAGCTCAAGGAAAAGAAGCACCGCATCGAAGACGCCCTTTCGGCGACTCGTGCTGCCATCGAGGAGGGCATCGTTGCCGGCGGCGGCACCGCGCTGTTGCGTTCACGGGCCGCCATCGACGCGGTGGTCGACTCGCTGGACGGCGACGAGGCCACCGGCGCTCGGATCATTGCTTCGGCGCTTGAGGCTCCTACCAAGCTCATCGCCGCCAATGGCGGCCACGAGGGCGCGGTCATTGTTGAGCGGGTCGAGGGGGCTTCTGGCGCCACCGGCTTCAACGCCGCCACGGGCGAGATGGTCGACCTCATCGAGGCCGGCGTCATCGACCCCGTCAAGGTCACCCGCGCCGCGTTGCAAAACGCGGCCTCGATCGCCAGCTTGCTCCTCACCACCGAGGCGCTGGTTGCCGACAAGCCCGAGGAAACCCCGGCCATGCCAATGGGCGGCGGGGACCCAATGGGCGGTATGGGTGGCATGGGAATGATGTAGCCCTTCGGCTACCACTCCCAAAAATTGTGCAACGACCCGGGCTTGGGCCCGGGTCGTTTCGCGTCCGGGGTTACGCTCGGTCGATGAAGACCGGGAGACATCTGCACCGAGCTGCGGTCGCGGCCGCGGCGGGTGCGGTGGGCCTGCTTTTTGCTCCGTGGGGGCGTTCGGGCGAGGTGGGTCGATCGAGCATCCAGTTATTACGTTCGGCGACCGTTCTCGACGTGCTGAGCGACATGGAGCGCATTGCGTTGTTGTTGCTGTGGCTGGCGGTCATTGTCGCGGTAGCCGGCGCGTTGGTGGCATCTTCGTGGGGGCGACCCCGATTGGTTGCCGGTCTGCTGATCCCGCTCGGACCGACGCTGGTATTTGCCGCCTTGGTTGTAAACCGGTCGCCGTTAAACGTTGAGTGGGGAGCCGGTGCAAGCGCAACGTTGGGCCTGACGGCGTCCGCGCTTGCTGGTCTGATATTCATAAGCAGTGCATCTGGCGGAGGACGATCATGACAACTAACCCCCGAAGCAATGGCAGCCACCGATGACTGACGACAACGCTGGCCTGTGGGGTCCGCGGTCAAACGACGACGAATCGATTCCGGCCGCGCCGGCTGCGCCAGCCGCCCGCTCGACCTCGCAGTGGGCCCCACCACTGGCACCGTCGGCCGCGGACCCTGGTCGCCATGGCGGGGATGGATCCTCCGATGGTGACGAGCTCGTCTTTGTGCCGGAGTCGATCGAGATCGCTCCCGTAGTCGCCGAGGTTCGCAAGGCCAGCAAGGTGGCGACGCGAATTGTCGCCGCGGTCATCGCCGCGGCGATGGTTGGTGGCGGCGCCCTCTTGGCGTTTGATGCGGGCAGTGCCGACGGCGGCGCCGCTTCGCCCGAGGAGGCTTTCGAGGTCCTTCTAAGCGCGGCCGAGGCCGGCGACGTTTTGGCCATCGCCGAAATTCTCGAGCCAACCGAACGAGAGACTCTCCTGGATGCCGGGGTAGATATCGCGTCCGAACTGTCTCGTCTGGGGGTGTTGTCGACCGACCTTGATCTCTCGGCGGTGAGCGGCGTCCAACTCGAGTTGGGCGGTTTCGAACCCAGAGTCGAGCGTCCTCGCTCGGGTCTGGCCCACATCTACGCCGGGAAAGGGGTTGTGACGGTCGCGGTGGATGGCGCCGAACTGCCTTTCGGGTCGCTGCTCACCGATGACCTGTTTCCTCTCGACTATTCGTACTCTTCGACCGATTTGGTCGAACCGCAACAGGACCCGATTGTGGCGGTCCAACGCAACGGTCGGTGGTACCTGAGTGTCTGGTACAGCGTTGCCGAACTGGCCCGGTTGACTCTCGATAAACCTTTGCCCGATCTGGGGCGACGTCCCGCCAGCATCGGTGGCCCCACCCCCGAGGCCGCGGTCCGGTCCTTTCTCGACGACGCTCTTCGCCTGGATGTTCGTCGAATGATCGGTGGTCTTGATCCCAACGAGATGGCCGCGCTTTACGATTATGCGCCGCTGTTTCTCGACTCGGCGACTGCTTCGGCCAACAACACACTTCAGAGCCTCGAGGACGATGGTTGGGTATGGGGGCTAGACCAACTCGAGTTGGCCTCCGAAACCGACGGCGACGTAGCCCGCGTGCAACTCGTGTCGGCCTCATTTTCTGCTTCGGGTGATCGTGGCACCATCAGCGTCTCGGTTGGTGCCGAGGCCGTTGTTGTCGATGCCCGCACCATCGATCCGTTCTTCGGTGACGAGACCACCAGCCACTTCGAGTTCGGCGGGGACTGCTTCTCTGCTTCTTTCGATGACGGCTCGGGTCCACACACCGAGCAGTACTGCGGCTCGATCAACGAGTCGGTGCCGTTCATCGCCGGCGGAATCGGTTCGCTTGGTTCGCTCGGGCTCGCCGACTCGCTGACGGTTGTCACCCATCTGGTTGACGGCCAGTGGTATATCTCGCCGGTTCGCACCGGCCGCGACGCGATCGTTCGTTCTCTGGAGATGATCGAACCAGATCAACTCTCGGAGTTCATCGACTCGCTCGACTACGTTGCGGGTGCTGTTCGTGGTTCTGATGGCGGTTTCGCAACGGTCGGGGCCTCGGATTACGGATCGACCGACTCAGGAGCATTCGGCCCGGCGATCCCGATCGTCGCCGACAACCTGGCTTTGCTGGCACCGGGTCTCGATCCGCTATTTGCCTACGATCTCGATGCCCAAAACTACACGTACGAAGTCGACTATTTTGCGCCGGCGCTCGGGTCCGACTTGGATGTGGTGGCCGGCTTGTACGCCTCGGTTGATTCCCCGTCGGGTGAGGTAGCGGTGGTCGTACTCGGCCTTGCCGACTCGATCGATGCCACCAGCTTGTTCGATCCTTTGATTGCCGGTCATCCCGAAGCCGTCGGGTCACACGATGGTCAACGGCTGTCGATCACCAGTGCTGCGGGCCAGTCCGTCGTTGTGCACGTTGACGGCTCGCGACTACTAATTGTGGGTGGCTATGGTGCCAGCGCGCTAGACGTGGCCGCCGCTGCCGATATTCAGCTGGGCTGAGCGACCGGGGTTAGTTGGCGAAACAGTCGGCCGCCGACCGATATGAATCCGGCGGCGACCGCCGCGGCTACGGCACTCACAACCCACGCCCACCGAAAGCCGGCGTTGTCGGCGACTACGCCAAAAATCGCCGGCCCGGCGGTTGCCCCGACAAACATGCCGGCCTGCAACACTCCGCTCGCACCGCCGGGAGTGTCTCGGTGCTGTTCGACCACGCCCAGGTGCAAAACGCCGGGGAATGACCACGCCGCGGCGTAGGCGAGGAGGGCTCCGACGACCATCCACGCGTGATTGCCCGACCCGAGCATCGGGAACGCAAACGCGCCGACCGCCAGCAGCCCGACCGAGAACTGGAATCGATCGATTGGGCGACGATCCATCAAAGCCCCCCAGCCCACTCGGGTGGCGATGAGGGCGACGCTTCCCCCAAACTGAAGCAGGCCGGCCCGACTCGGACTGAATCCCGCGTCTTCGAGCGATCGCACCAGAAAGGCGCCAATAGAGGCCACCGCCGCGGCCCCCGCGCCCGCACCGACCGAGATCAGTAGCAAGGCTCGCGATGGATGATGGGTGCGTTGCGGGCTGGGCGGTTTTGATGAGCTCTCCACAACGGGGAGCGAGACCAAGGCAACTGCTCCAACCGTTATGGCGTAGAGGTACGCCCACCTCCAGTCGATTCGGTTGGTGATAAGGGGTAGCGCCAGGCCGGCGAGCGCGGTGGAGATCGGTATGGCCGATTGCTTGAGCCCCAGCGCAAGACCCCGGCGTTGGGTCGGGACACCCGCGTTGATGATGGTGTTGTTACCCGGTTGGCTTATGGCATTGCCGACGGCCGCGACCCCGAACGCCACTAGCACCATCAGATAAGAGACCGACAACATCAGGGTGGCCGCGCCGATTATCGACATTGCCGCCGCGCCCCGAAGGGCCGGGGTTGGTCCTATCCGGTCGGTGAGTGCGCCGCCCCACGACGCCAGCAGCGCCGAGACCGCAAAGAAGAGGGCGACGGCGAGACCCTGCGCGGTGTCGCCAAATCCGAACTCGCGTTGCAGGCTCGGGGAGAGCGCACCAAACAGATGCACCGGAGCAACGGCGGCGACCATGGAGGCCATCGATGCACCGGTGACGTGAGCCGGCCGCGGGGTGGTCATCGGACAAGTGTGCCCGGTCGATAGCCTCGCCCCATGGAAAAGCCGACACCCGATGCATCCAAGCTGCTCGCCCAATGGGAAGAGTGGGAGCGAGGCGAAACTCCGCCCGGCAAGGTCATGAGCAACCTGAAGACCGGTGGGCTGCCCGACCTGTTGCGGACCCTCACCGAGTCCGACTCCTGAGCAAGCCAAACCAAACGGGGAGCTGGTGGGCTCCGCCTACGGGCCGGGGCGGGCCTCAACACATCCCGCGGCCGCCCGCCGCTCGATTGGGTGGTCCGCCGCCGTGGTCGGGGCTTCGTGCCCAAGACCGAGTTGCTCGACTCGATCAGTTAATCGAGCGCTTGGCCACTCGTTCTGCGCAAGTCGTCGAAGGGGGGCCAACCGCGGCGACCGCCTCGGCGGTGTTGTGTGTGCTGTACGAGGACGAGGGCGAACTCCATGTCGTGCTGACTCGGCGTTCGCCCAACATGCGTCACCATGCGCACGAGATTTCGTTCCCCGGGGGGCGTCAAGATCCATCCGATGCCGACTTGTGGGCTACCGCGTTGCGCGAGTCGGCCGAAGAGATCGGGTTGGATCCCGGCACGGTCGTTCCGGTCGGGCAACTCGACAGCTTCGTAACCGTCGGGTCGCGTTCGCTGATTCATCCCTTTGTCGCCGTGTGCGCCGGGCGGCCTGTTGTAGAGGTGGCGTCGCCCCGCGAGGTCGAAGCGGTTGTCCACGTGAGCCTGGCCGAGCTGCTGAGCGACGAGGTGTGGCGTGAGGAGATTTGGCAGTTCGACGATCGGGGCGAGAGAGCTCTTACTTTCTTCGAGATCGTCGGAGACACGATTTGGGGGGCGACTGGCGCAATGTTGCGCCAGCTTCTCGCAATAGCTACCGATACTGAGGCCCAGTCTGGCTGACCGCGGTGGTTGGTGTCCTCAAATTCGGGTCGCGCCAGCCGACAAGTTCGTATGCCTTCGAATATCGGTCGTCCCGCGAGAGAGCGCAAACGGGTTCACCTAGCGCCGTACCAGCGGGTCGTCACACTCTCGCTGTCGTTGTTGCTGCTGATGACGCTGATCGTTGGGCTCGGCACTTTAGGGGTGCATCACATGCGGTCCGACTTCGATGATTTGGTCGCCGAGGACCTTCCCCGCTTTGACGCGTTGTTGCATCTCGACCGCGACCTGTTCAGGGCCCAACTGGCGCTCGAAAACGCAATGCTCGCCAGCAACGCAAACCAACGTTTCGAGAGCCTGGCGGAGTACCAGAATCAGGTTGATCGTACCGAGAATCGTTGGCTCGCATACCTTGACGTGAGCGCCGGAGGTTCCCAAGAACTTCAGTGGCAGTCCGACTACGACGCGGCGCGAGCTCGATGGCTTGCTTCTTCGGCGGCCCTCGCGGCGCTTATCGAAGCAGACGGCGGTAGCGACTTACACCTCACGACCGAACTTGCATTGGCCCAGGCCGACTTTGTGACCATGCGCGATGTTGTCGATCACCTGGAGGAGGACATCGCCGAACCTCTGATCGACGCGTCGACTGCGTCGGTCACCGATCAAGCCGATACCACCACCAGCGATCTCACCACCCTTCTCGCGATCGGGCTCATGCTGGGCGCGGGGATTTCGTTCACCACCTATCGGGCCGCTCGCCAACAGCATCGCCAGTCAGGGCGCAGCGAGGCCGAGCAAGCCGCCGACACGGCGCGGGCGCTGTTCGAGGCCGAACTTGGCCAAGCCCTCGATATGGCCCAAGACGAGATGGGGGCCACCCACGCCGTCGAATTGGTGCTGGCCGCTGAGCTTCCGGGCCGTCCCGCCGAACTCTTGTTGGCCGATTCGAGCCACGCCCATCTCACCCAGGCGCTTACTACCGACAAGGAGCACGGCGGTCCGGGTTGTGGCGTCTTCGAGCCGGGCGATTGCCCGGCGGTTCGTCGCGGTACCACCCTGACCTTTGACGACAGCGAGGCTTATTCGGCCTGTCCGTACCTTCGTGGCCGAGACATCGGCCCGACTTCGGCAGTGTGCGTTCCGGTGAGCGTCGCTGGTCGTTCGGCAGGAGTGTTGCACTCGACGGGCGAGGTGAACGCCGTCGCTAGCGGTGTGGTCGTGCACAAGCTCGAAGAAGTGGCCGACCGCGCCGGCGATCGCATCGGGGTGATCCGAGCGTTCGCTCAGTCCCAAACATTGGCGTCAACCGACGCATTGACGGGACTAGCCAACCGGCGGTCGTTCGAGAACGAAGCCAACAGTCGGCTTCGTTCCGGTAGTAAGCTGGCCTTTGTTTACGGCGATCTAGATCATTTCAAGTTGCTAAACGACAAACATGGCCACGACGCCGGGGATCGAGCTCTGCGCTTGTTCTCTCGAGTGCTGAGCGAATCGATCCGTGAAACCGACATGGCCGCTCGTTGGGGCGGTGAAGAGTTTGTGCTCATGTTTGCCAACGCCGACACCGAAATTGCGGTGCGGCTGATCGAGCGCATCCGCGAGAACATGATCTTGGCCCAGGCCGCATCGACCACGCCGCCGTTTACGGCCAGCTTTGGTGTCTCTGATACGTCGATGGCCGAACACCTCGACGAACTGGTCAACTTGGCCGACGAATCGTTGCTCGAAGCCAAGAAGCGCGGTCGCAACTGCACGGTGGTGTCGCAGGGCCATCTTGGCGAGGCTGATCCCGAACCGGTCGAGGCCTGACGCTACAGTCAGGGCATGCCGGAGATCCGTTTCAACGCCGACACCCACCCCGAACTCGTCCAGCAGGTGCGAGTTTGGCTCGAGTCTGCCGAGGCCGAGCGCACCGCGGTCGACGTTGTCAGCGCCAGCGCCGAGCTGACCAAAGACGCCTTGCGGCTCATCGCCGCATCAGCGCCGGCTCCACTCGCCGACAGCGAACTGGTCAGCGGCCTTACCGCCCTCGGGCATCGTGCGACCGATGCCAGCCGAGACGCAGTGATCGCCGGGCTCGATGGCCTGGCCGCGGTTACCGACGGTCGGTTGGTTCGCAAGGTTGGCGAACAAGGAGCCAAAGCGGCGTACGAAATGAACAGTGCGACGGCCAAACAGCTCCTGAAGTCCCTCTTGGGCGGCTAACATCGCTTCTTTCTCGGGAGGCTTCCGAGTCCCCGTTTGCAGCGAGAGGCAACGCATCATGAACGCGGCCGCACCGGGCTCTGACGGCACCTTCGACACAGTTGTGGTGGTCGATTTCGGCGCCCAATACGCGCAACTTATTGCTCGGCGGGTGCGCGAGGCTCACGTCTACAGCGAAATCGTCGCCCCCACCATTTCGGCGGCCGAGCTCGAGGCAAGGCAACCGGCGGGCATCATCTTCAGTGGTGGCCCCGATTCGGTGCACGCCGAAGGGGCGATTGCCATCGACCCCGACGTTTACGACCTCGGCATCCCGATCCTCGGCATTTGTTACGGAGCACAGCTCATTGCCCAACAAAATGGTGGACGGGTTGGGCGAACCGAACGAGGCGAATACGGCCGCACCGTCCTAACCGTCGCCGCCGATGGTGGTTGCCTTCTGACCGACACGCCCCCGACTCAAAATGTCTGGATGAGCCATTTCGATGCCATCGTCGAGCCGCCGATCGACGTCCGGGCCACGGCCTCGACTCCCGACGCTCCGGTCGCGGCTTTCGAGGGCCGCCAGCGGGGGCTGTACGGCGTGCAGTTCCATCCCGAAGTGATGCACACCCAACACGGTCAGCAAGTGATCGAACGTTTCCTGCGTGATGGTTGTGGCATCGAAGCCAATTGGACCATGGCATCGATCATCGACACGTCGGTCGAACAAATCCGCAACCAGGTTGGCGACCGTAACGCCATCTGCGGACTGTCCGGGGGTGTCGATTCGGCGGTCGCGGCGGCGTTGGTTCACAAAGCCATCGGCGATCAGCTCACGTGCGTGTTCGTCGACACTGGTCTGATGCGGCTCGACGAGGGTGCCCAAGTGGTCGAAACCTTCGAACGCAACTTCGGGGTGCGGCTCATTCATGTCGATGCCGGCCAACGATTCTTTGCTGCCCTGTCCGGCATCACCGAACCCGAGGCCAAACGCAAAGCGATCGGCGAGTTGTTCATTCGAGTGTTCGAGGATGCAAAAGCCGACGTGGCCGACGCCGATTTCCTTGTTCAAGGCACGTTGTACCCCGACGTGATCGAATCGGGCAGCGAGCACGCGTCGACCATCAAGAGCCATCACAATGTCGGGGGCCTGCCCGATGACATCGACTTTGCGTTGGTCGAACCGTTGCGCAGTCTCTTCAAAGACGAAGTCCGCCAGGTTGGGTCAGAGCTCGGGTTGCCCGACGAAATCGTGCAGCGTCAGCCGTTCCCCGGCCCGGGATTGGGTGTGCGGATAATTGGCGAAGTCACCCCCGACAAGGTCGCGACTTTGCAGCACGCCGACTTCATCGTGCGCGAAGAGTTGCGATTGGCGGGCCTCGAACGCGAGATCTGGCAGTCCTTTGCCGTGCTTCCCGATATTCGAAGCGTGGGGGTGATGGGGGACGAACGCACCTACGGCCACCCGATCATCATTCGTGCCGTCACCAGCGAAGACGCCATGACCGCCGACTGGGCTCGTATTCCCTACGACGTTCTCGAAACAATGAGCAGCCGCGTCATCAACGAAGTCGCGGGAGTCAACCGTGTCGCCTACGACATCACGTCAAAGCCGCCGGGGACCATCGAATGGGAGTAGCACTCGACGCTGCGGCCTATCAGCAAGCGGCCGCGATCATGGGCGAACTGGTGGTGGGGCTCTCTGACGACGAGTGGGGTCTTGTCACCCATCCCGACGATTGGACGGTGGTTACCACCGTTGCCTGGGTTGTGGTTGGCGATTCGCAGTTGCGCAACGGCGCCGAGGGCGAACCGCTGGTCCGCATCGGCGATTTTGATGCCGCGGTCTTGGGGCCCAACCCGGTGGCTGCTTGGCGCGGCACTGCGGTTGGAGTACTCAAGGCCCTCGAAGGGTCGTCGCTCGACCATCAAAGCGTTGATCACCCCGACGGCACCGTCGCTCTGGCCGACCTTGTCGCTCAGCGGGTGAGCGAAAATTTGTTACGGGCGTGGGATGTTGGTCAGGCAGTACGACGTCCGGTCGAGTTGCCCGTCGATCTGGCCGACGCGTGCCTCGATTTCTGGGCCAGTCACGCCGATGCTGTACTTGGCGGCAACATCTTGGCCGACCAACCGGTCGAACCGGCCCCCGGCGCTGGTGCCGTCGAGCGGTTCCTTGGCTTGATGGGCAGGGACTCGATCACACCGTGACGGCGTCGGATTAGCGGGCGCCTTACCCGGCGGTGCTCGTTTACCCAGTGTTCAGGTTGTTGGTCGTCGTTGTTCAGCCGAAGGCAAATTGATGGTCAAGTCGGCTTCGTACGGTCGGCGTCATGAAAACAACTTCTAGACGTTCAAGAAATCTTGTCCTTGCTGCTCTGGTCGCCACCTTCGGATTGCTGGTCGCGGCCTGCGGCGGGTCCTCAGACGCGACTGCCCCCACGCAGGCCCAAGACAGCGCTGCTGTCGATGGGACTGCGCCGCTGGAAGGTGAGTTCCTGGTGTCGGGCTCTTCGACCGTCTACCCGATCGTTCTACGCCAGGCCGAGGCTTTTGGTGGGGTCAACACCGGCGTCGCAATATCGGTCGAAGGACCCGGATCTGGTGACGGTGCGCAGAAGTTCTGTGCCGGCGAAGTCCCGATCGCCAACGCCTCACGTCTTTACAAGGACGCCGAAGTCGAAACCTGTCAAGCAAACGGCGTCGAGTTCATCGAGTTGCGCCGCGGCATTGACGGAATCTCGGTTGTCACCTCGCCTGACAACGACCAGATCGAATGCGTCTCGTTAAACGACATCTACTCGATCGTGAGCGAAGAAGCCTTTGGTTTCGAGAGCTGGGCCGACGCCAATGCTCTTACCGCCACTTGGGACGGCACCGAGTTTGCCGACACCGCACTCGACATCTTTGGCCCCGGTGAGGAGTCGGGCACATTCGACTCCTTCGGAGAGATCGTGATCGAATCAGTTGCCAAAGGCAAGACGGGACTGGACCCCGAGTCGCGCGAGTTCGTCAAGACGATTCGCCCCGACTACACCTCGTCCCCTGACGACAACATCATCATCGAGGGCGTCGGCTCGAGCCAGTACTCGTTTGGATGGGTGGGGTACGCCTACGCCCAAAGCGCTGCCGATGCCGGTGACGTCAAGCTGGTTGCCGTTTCCAAGGAGGACGGCGGCGACTGCGTTACCCCGAATCCCGAAACGATTGCGTCGGCCGAGTTCCCGATCTCGCGATTCTTGTACACCTACGTGAACGCCGAAGCGGCCGCCAATGACCCGGCCGTCTCGGCATTTGTCGACTACATGATGTCTGACGAAGGGCTTACCGCGGTGACCGCCGCAGGTTACGTCGACCTTTCCGCCGCCGATCAGACGTTGAGCCAGGGCATCTGGGCCAACCGGTCGACTGGCCGTAGCTGGGGTTAGTCGTCGATGCCAGTTTGGCCACTTCGAGTTTCGAGTAGCGGTACAGAATTGCCCGGGGCCGACTTTCGTCCCCGGGCAATTCTGACTGCGTGAACTAACGGACATGACTTTCTAGGTCGACGTGCAACTCTGATGCTTGCTCCCGGAGTTGTGTCGCGGCGGCATCGTCGTTTGAGCCCGGCACGACGAGATGCCCGACTAGCCCGCCCCGACGCGATTGGTCCGCCGCGTTTACCCGTTGTTCACTTTGATGAAGCCAGTCGTTCACCTGAGCGAAGCAGGAGTCCATCCGGCCTCCGTATCGTGCGCGGGCGTGACTGAAATTCTCCCAATATCTCGGGCCGATCGAGTGCGAAGCGTTGTTGTGCTGCTTGGACTATTTGCCGGTTTCGCGGGCGTCGCGGCCGCGGTCGATTCGGTTCAGGCCGAACCGGTTCGGGTTGCGGTCCAGTCGGGGGTGGCGTTGGATAGCGCCGACGTTTCGGTCGAGCCGACGGTTGTCGAAGGAGACTTTTTGGTGTCGGGCTCCTCGACGGTTTACCCGATCGTGCTTCGCCAGGCCGAACAATTCGGTGCGCTGAACGCCGGGGTCGCAATCTCGGTAGAAGGCCCCGGGTCCGGTGACGGGGCCAAGAAGTTCTGCGCTGGCGAGGTGCCCATCGCCAATGCGTCGCGGCTCTACAAGGACGCCGAGCGCGCCGCGTGCGCCGACAACAACATCGACTACATCGAGATCCGTCGGGGAATCGACGGCATCTCGGTGATTACGTCGCCAGAGAACGACCTCATCGATTGTGTGTCGTTCAACGATTTGTACTCCCTAGTCTCCGAAGAGGCGCTCAACTTTCACAAGTGGTCCGATGCCAACGTCTTGACGTCAGCCTGGGGTGGCACCCAGTTCCCAGACGTCGATCTTCAGATCTTTGGTCCCGGCGAGGAGTCCGGCACCTTCGACTCGTTCGGCGAGATCGTTGTGGAGTCGGTGGCCAAGGGCAAGACCGGCCTCGACCCGGCCTCGCACGACTATGTCAAGACGATTCGTCCCGATTACACGTCGAGTCCTGACGACAACGTGATTCTCGAAGGTGTCGGCTCGTCCCAGTACTCGATTGGATGGGTCGGCTACGCCTTTGCCAAGGAAGCCGAGACGGCCGGGCGGGCCAAGTTGCTCGATGTGTCGTTTGGCGATGACGATTCGTGCGTCACTCCGACTCCGGAGACGATTGCCTCGGCCGACTTCCCCATCGCTCGCTATCTGTACACCTATGTGAACGCTGACGCCGCAGCGACGGACCCGTCGGTGGCGGCGTTTGTCGACTACATGATGTCCGACGTCGGGCTCGAGTCCGTGACCGAGGTTGGATATGTCAGACTCGCTGAGGCCGATCAGCTTCGCGCTCACGCAGTGTGGAACAACCGGATTACCGGGCCTTCGTGGGAGTAGCGCAGGTCTCACCCGACAGGCCAGTGACGCTTGCGCCCATTGGTGGGCGGGCCGTTGGGGCCCTCGCTGAGGCGGTTCTGTTCGTAGTGATCGCGGCGGCCGTGGCGGTCGTCGAGTATTTTGTCAGCGGCCCAATCGGCTCATTTGGGCCGTCCAATTTTTGGATTGCGTTGGTGATCCTGGCGTTGTGGAGCGCCTGGTATTGGCCGAGTGGTCAGACCCTGGGCGCAGTGTTGACCGGTCGATACGTTTCGATGCCTGACGGCCGCCCGGCCGCCCCATTGACCATGGCGGCGAGGGAACTCAGCCGCTTTGGCCTGCTGTACGCCCTGCCGCTGTTGGCCTTCGGGCTCAATGTCGGGTGGACGGCTGTAATCGCGGCGATCGTCGGCGGGCTGATCGCGGTTCGTGGCGATCGCCGAGCGCCGTGGGACTCTCTGCTTGGCACCACCGTGGCGACCGCCGCGGGAACGTCGACATCACCCGTCACGGCGCCGGTCCGATCGGTACAGGACCTAAAACTGGATCCTCGACGCACCGCCCAAAACGTTCGGGCCCGCCGGTTGCTGTTTGGCTTTGCCATGTCGTCGGTGGTTATCAGTGTGTTGATCATGTGGAACATGTTCAGCGAGGCTTTCGACTTTGTGGCCGCTGAGGAGTTCTCGTGGCAGTCGTTGACCGACATTGGGTGGTTTCCACGCCGGGGTTTGTTCGACCTGTCGACGCTGTTTGTCGGGACCTTGTGGGTAACGGGTATTGCTATTGCTTTGGCCGGTCCGGTGGGTCTTGGTGTGGCGTTCTATTTGTCGGAGTATGCGTCGCCGCGGGTGCGGGGGTTCGTCAAACCACTGATCGAAACCCTAGCCAGCATCCCGTCGGTCGTGCTCGGTTTGTTTGCCATCAGCTTCATAGCTCCGACGATTCTGCAGCCCGTCGATGCCAGCATCGGCATCTTTTCGTTGCTGGCGGCCGGTCTCGGGGTTGGAGTTTTGACGGTGCCGATCGTGGCATCGATTTCCGAAGATGCTCTGCGGTCGGTTCCCCGCGAACTGCGAGAGGCCTCGTTTGGGCTCGGTGCCCGCAAGGCCACCACGGCTCTGAGGGTGGTTTTCCCGGCGGCCCTGTCGGGGATCTCTGCCGCGTTCATCGTGGCGATCTCGAGAGCCATCGGCGAGACGATGGTCGTTTACATCGCCGCAGGCGGCTCGGGCGGCGCGGTATTCGAGGTTGATCCCCGCCAAAGCGGGCAGACCCTCACCGCGGCGATGGCCTCTTTGGGCGCCGGCACCGACAGCGTGGCCGGTGTCGGTATTGCCTTCCAGAGTTTGTATTTCCTCGGTGCGGTTTTGTTCGTGATCACCATGGTGCTCAACGTGTTGTCCGACGTTGTGGTGCGCAGATTCAGGCAGGTGTACTGATGCCAGCACCTACACAAATCAGACTCGACCAATTGCGCCGCCGTAAGGGGGCCGACGTCTTCGGCCAGGTGTTTCTGCTGTTGTTGTTGACGTCGGTGATCGTCGCCTTTGCGATGGTTGGTTCGGTGATCTGGGATGTCCTGGTAGAGGCCTGGGACCTGATCAGCCACGACATCTGGAACTTCGTTTCCTCCGCGTCGTCCTCCGAGGCGTCCAAAGCGGGCGTTGCTCAGGGAATCCGCGGCACGCTGATGATCGCCGGGATCGTGATCTTGACCTTCCCAATCGGTATTGGATCGGCGATCTATCTCGAAGAGTACGCCGACGACACCCGGGCGTCCCGGCTGATTCAAGTGACCGTGCGCAACCTCGCTGGTGTGCCATCGATTGTTTACGGCCTGCTGGGGTTGGCGGTCTTCGCAAAGTCCTTGGGCGGTCTCACCGGCGGTTCGAGCGTTATCGCGGCTGGGCTGACCTTGGCCGTCCTCGTTCTTCCGGTTGTGGTGATCACCGCCGCCGAAGCAATCAGAGCGGTGCCGTCGTCATTACGCGACGGAGCGTACGGACTCGGCGCGACGCAGTGGGAAGTGGTGAAGACGCAAGTTGTCCCGGCCGCGCTCCCCAGCATCCTGACCGGCACCGTTCTGGCCATCGCCCGAGCTCTGGGCGAAGCTGCACCGTTGTTGGTCATTGGCGCCGTTGGCTTTTACACCACCGGCAACAACGACTTTGTCGAACAACTCCAAGGGGCGTTCACCGCCTTGCCCATGAACATCGCCAATTTCGCTCGACTGCCGGCCGATACGTGGCGTGGCCACGCCGCGGCGGCCAGTCTCGTGCTGTTGGCCTTGGTATTTATGATCAACCTGGTGGCGATCATCGCCCGTTCCCGCATCTCGAAACGCCTTGGGCGCTGAGGCAGAGAAGACGTCTATGACCGGTCCAAACATTCGTTCCCTCGCCAGCTCTTCGGAGCCGCTCGACGACACCGCTGACGTGGTGTTCGAAGTCGAGGGACTCAACGTCCTCTACGGCGATCACCGGGCGGTCGGCGACGTCGACATCACTATCCGCGAACGGGAGATCACCGCGTTCATTGGTCCTTCGGGCTGTGGCAAATCCACCGTTCTGCGCTGTTTCAACCGAATGAACGATCTGATCGATATCGCTCGGGTTGAAGGGTCGGTCAAATACCACGGAATCGACCTGTACGACCCGCAGGTAGACCCGGTGGCGGTTCGTCGGCGGATCGGCATGGTGTTTCAAAAGCCCAACCCGTTCCCCAAGTCGATATTTGACAACGTTGCCTACGGCCCTCGCGTGGGCGGACAGCGCAGTGGGCTCGACGAGGTCGTCGAACGTTCGTTGCGTAGCGCCGGACTGTGGGAAGAGGTGAAGGATCGCCTCGACACTTCGGCGCTCGGAATGTCGGGTGGTCAACAACAACGTCTGTGCATCGCCCGGGCCATTGCCGTGAACCCCGACGTGTTGTTGATGGACGAACCTTGTTCGGCTCTTGACCCGATCGCCACGGGTCGCATCGAGGAACTCATGAAGGAGATCCAGAACGAGTACACGATCGTCATCGTGACCCACAACATGCAACAGGCTGCTCGGGTGAGCGACCGCACTGCCTTCTTTACCGCCGAAGTTGATGCGCACAGCGGGCAACGGCGAGGCAAACTCGTTGAGTTCAACGAGACTGGCACGATCTTTTCGAACCCTGATGACGAACGAACCGAAGCGTACGTCACGGGCCGGTTCGGATGACTTCTGAGGTTCGGAACCGGGCGTTTTGGCTGCGGCTGACGTACCGTCGAGAGGAAAACTGGTCATGGAGAAGAACGTGAACGAAATTCGATCACAACTCGATGAACGGCTTGGTCTGATCGAGCAGCGCCTGCTCGAGATGGTCGAGTTGGTGGCAACGCGTGTCGGCGAGGTCACCACTGCGATGCTCGAGGGCGATGTTGCCTTGGCCGACACTTTGGTCGCGGGTGACGACGATATCGACCTCTTGTCGCTGCAGGTCGAAGAAGGTTGTGTCGATACGTTGGTGCGCGAGCAGCCCGTCGCGTCGGACCTGAGGTTCGTGGTCGCGTCGATGCACATGAACAGCGATATCGAGCGCAGCGGCGATCTCGTCGTCAACATTGCCAAGGCGGTCGGTCGACTTCAGGGCGCCCATCCCGACGATCATGTCCGGGAGTTGGTGGCGCGTATGTCGGCTCTTGCGCAAGAACTGCTTCGCCGGGCCGCCGAGGCCTTCGAGAACCGCGACGCCCAACTAGCGGAGTCGATCGACGAGCTTGATGACTTGCTCGACGACATGCACTATCGCTATATCCAGTACGTCATCCAGGATGCTCGCCGTGGGGCGCTCGACCCTCAACAATCGCTACAGCTAGCCCTGGTTGGTCGGTTCTACGAACGCATCGGCGATCACGCCGAGAACTTGGGTGAGCGGGTCCGTTACATCGTCGACGGTTGGTTGCCCGAGACCCAAGCCGCCGAGCGGGCCCGGGCTCGGGTTCAACTCGACGAGCCCCACACGAGCCGAGGACTCGCGGTGATCGACACCATTGCCGAAGAGCGACGAATCGACGCGATCCGGCGCGACTTTGTGGCCAACGTTTCTCACGAGCTCAAGACCCCGGTCGGGGCTATGAGCCTGTTGGCCGAAACGCTCACCGCAGAGTCCGAGACCGCCGATCGCGAACGTTTGGCTTCGTTGCTTCGGAAAGAAGCCAAACGCGTCGAGGACATCATCGATGATCTGCTCGAACTCACCCGCCTCGAGGAAGCCGAGAACGAGCTTGAGACCTTGTCGATCGGCGATCTAGTGGCGAGATCGGTCGAAAAGGTCGCCACTTTGGCCGGTGGTTTGCGAGTCGAGGTGGCCACTGTTGGGTTGCCTTGCGACACCGAAATCCAGGGCGACCGGCGAGCGTTGGTTCGGGCTATCACCAACCTGATAGACAACGCGGTCCGTTACTCAGAACCCGAGCAACAGGTGACGGTCTCGGTTGAGGCCCGTGCGGAATCGGTCGCAGTCGCAATCCGCGATCATGGCGTGGGTATTCCGCGGGCCGAGCTCGAACGGGTCTTCGAGCGGTTCTATCGCGTTGATCGGGCCCGGAGTCGAGAGACCGGCGGCACCGGTCTGGGGCTGGCCATCGTGCGTCACGTCGCCGAGAATCACGGCGGGCGGGTGCTGGTCGAGTCGAAGCCCGGCGATGGGTCCACGTTCTCCATCGAATTGCCAAGGGCAGACGCAGAAACGCTGTGAGCGGCCCGGTTACCGTCCTCGTCGTCGATGACGAACCTTCCTTTCGAGAAGGCCTCCGTCACGCGCTCAAACAGGAAGGATTTGTGGTGCACCTGGCCGCTGACGGCCGAGAGGCTCTCGAAATGTTTGACGCCCATCGCCCTGATCTGGTGCTGCTTGACGTGATGTTGCCCCGATTGTCCGGGCTTGATGTTTGCCGCAAAATCCGAGCCGACCACCAAACACCGATCATCATGGTGTCGGCTCGCAACGAGGAAATCGACGCAGTCGTCGCCTTGGAGGTCGGTGCCGACGACTATGTTGCGAAGCCGTACCGGGTGCGCGAGTTGGTCGCCCGGATGCGCACCGTCTTGCGTCGTTCCGGGACACCCAACGAGACCACCGAGTCGAACCATCTCGTTGTTGGGGCGATCGTGCTCGACAAAGAACGCCACGAGCTCGAGATAGATGCGGTGCCAGTGCAACTCCCACTGAAGGAATTCCAGTTGTTGGCCTTGCTGATGGAGAACGCCGGCATTGTTGTGACCCGTCAAACCCTCATCGATCGGGTGTGGGGTTATGACTATGTCGGCGACACCAAGACGCTGGATGTGCACATCAAACGGCTTCGGGCCAAGGTCGAGCCCCATCCCGATTCGCCCGAACGCATTGTGACGATCCGCGGGTTGGGTTACAAGCTCAACGCCTGACCTGCGCTGTCGTCGCTCGTCGCTAAGGTGACCGAGATGTCTGAGTCGCCCCTGCTTGCCGGGCTCAATCCGGCCCAATACGACGCGGTCCTGCACCGTGGCGGCCCGTTGCTGGTGGTTGCCGGAGCCGGTTCGGGCAAGACCCGCGTCCTGACTCACCGGATCGCCCAGTTGATCGACGACGGCTTGTCGCCGTTCGAGATTCTTGCCATCACGTTCACCAACAAAGCCGCGGGCGAGATGAAATCTCGGGTTGGCGGGTTGGTTGGCCCCGTCGCCGAGAAGATGTGGGTGTCGACTTTTCATTCTGCTTGTGTGCGCATTTTGCGCCGCGATGTCGACCGGCTGGGGTTCCCCGGTCGTTTCTCGATCTACGACCAGGCCGACGCGGTGCGTCTCACCGGGTACGTGATCCGCGACCTCAATCTCGACCCCAAACGGTTCCCGCCTCGTTCGGTTCACGGTGCGATCTCGGCGGCCAAGAACGAAAACATCGGCCCCGAGCTCTACGCCGAGCAAGCCGAACAGATCTTCCAACGCAAGCTGTCCGATGTCTACTTCGAGTATCAGAAACGTCTGCTCACCGCGGGCGCGATGGATTTCGACGATCTGCTCATGCGCACCTGCGAACTGTTTCGTACCCATCCCGACGTGCTCGACAGTTGGCGTCGGCGCTTTGGCCACGTACTCGTCGACGAGTACCAAGACACCAACCCGGTGCAAAACGATCTGGTGCTGATGCTGGCCGAGGAGCATCGCCAAGTAACGGTGGTGGGCGACTCCGACCAGAGCGTCTATTCGTTCCGCGGCGCCGATATCCGCAACATTCTCGATTTCGAAGAGGCGTTCCCCGACGCGAGCGTGATCGTGCTCGAACAGAACTACCGATCAAGCCAGTCGATCCTCGATGCGGCCAACGCGGTCATTGCCAAAAACCTCGGGCGCAAACCCAAAGAGCTGTGGACCGATCAAGGGGCCGGCGAACAGATCACCCGTTATCACGCCGACGACGAGTCCGACGAAGCTCAGTTCGTGGCCAACGAGCTGGCCAAGCTCCACGACCACGAGCACATGCGATGGGGCGAGATGGCGGTTTTTTACCGAACCAACTCGATGTCGCGTGTCATCGAAGAGTTCCTCGTACGCGTCGGTATCCCTTACAAAGTGGTGGGCGGCACCAGATTCTACGACCGCCGCGAAATCAAGGATGCCATCGGCTATCTGCGAGCCATTGTCAACCCGACCGACGAAGTCAGCGTCAAGCGGGTCATCAACGTGCCCAAGCGTGGGGTTGGCGATACCTCGATTGGCAAGCTCAACGCGTGGGCGTCGGCTCATGGCGAGTCGTTCGATCAGGCGGTCTTGCGCTTCGACGAAGCTGGTGTCCGCGGCCAGGCCGCGACCGGCATCGAGAAGTTCTTGGTCATGACCTCCGAGATCCGCAAACTCAACGCCGGGCCCGCCACCATCATCGAAGAAGCGTTGGAACGCTCCGGCTATCTCGAAGAGCTCCAAACCGAAAGGTCGGTCGAGGCCGAAGGACGCCTCGAAAACCTGTCCGAACTGGTCGGCATGGCCCGCGAGTACGAGACGGTCGACGAGTTTCTCGAGCAAATCAGTTTGGTGGCCGACACCGACGATCTCGACGATGACGAATCAAGCGTCACCCTCATGACCTTGCACGCCGCCAAGGGGCTCGAATACCCGGTGGTGTTCCTGATCGGTATGGAAGACGGGGTGTTCCCTCACATCCGAGCGTTGGGGGAGCCGGCCGAACTAGAAGAAGAACGCCGCCTCGCTTATGTGGGTATCACTCGGGCCATGCAACGGCTCTATCTCACTAGTGCGTGGAGCCGGATGATGCACGGAACCACCCAGTACAACCCGCCGAGTCGGTTCATCGACGAGATCCCGTCGGAGTTGATCGACGAAATCGGCGGCGCGCGCATGTTGCGATCTCGACGCGATCGCTCCGGTTACGGCGGCGATCGTCAGCGAGTGGCCAGACACCGCGAGTCGATCGTCGATCAGGCTATGGCTGCGGCACAGCGCCCTTCGCCGTCGGGGGCCGAACAGATGGGGTTGCGTATCGGCGACGATGTGCGTCACAGCCAGTGGGGCGAGGGCGTCATTGTCGATATCGAGGGCATCGGTGACAAAGCCGAAGCGTCGGTGTATTTCGCCTCCGAAGGCGAAAAGCGGTTGTTGCTGAGTTGGGCGCCGCTCGAGAAGATCTAGCTCTCGGCTTCGTCGTGATGGCGGCGAATCACGTACACAAACGTTTCGCCCACAAACGGGGGTGTGGGCCGCAACCGCGCAACTAGCCGTGACCACATCGGCGGTTCGATCGATACTGGTTCGATTTGCGAAACACCGCTGGGGGCGAAGCCGGTTGCTTGCCAGAACGAACCGCGGAGCCACCGCTTGAATCGTGCAACCAAAGACCCGGTTCGGCGAGCCGCGATGGTGGTGAACGCCGCGCTTAGGACCAGGCCGTGACGCTCCGCCAGTTCGGCTATGCCGCTGGGAAAGGCGTAGCTCACGTGGTCGACGTTTTCCCACACGATGCCTCGCTGGCCGGCCCGGACTCGCTGAGGCGCGTAAGGATTGGGGGTGGTGAGGATCAGCTCGCCGCGCCCACTCAACCCTTCTTCGGCCACCGCAAAGAGCATGTCGAGATTGGCGACGTGTTCGATCAGTTCGCCGGCGGTGATGAGGTCGAACGGACCTCGTTGCGCGAGCGGACCGAGCCCAGCGGAGAGGTCGTGAGCCACGGCATCGAAGCCGCGGTCGACCATGGCCCGAACGCCTGCCTCGAGGATGTCGACGCCCACACACCGGTCGGCGGCGTCGGCTATCTGACGATGCAGCCAATCGGGCGACTCCATTCGTGCTTCGTCATGGGCCACACAACCAATGTCGAGCACGTTGCGGCCGCGGGCCCGCTCAACCAGGAATTCGTGGCGACTCCGGATCGGCGGCCGCCACGCCGATGCCAACCGTCTGGCGCGGTGGGCGACCGCATCAATGTTGTTTGGATCAGAGGCCGCGTCGCTCCAACGGGCAACTCGGGCTGAAGATTGCGCCGCGGCATCGAACGCCGCGGCACGGTTGTGGCGGGCCATGGTTCACAACCTAGGCCGAACGGTCTCAGGCCGGGGTGAACTCGCATTCCAAGTGTTTGACCCCGTTGATGAAGCTGGAACGAAGCCGATCGGGCTCACTGACGGCGTGAATATCTGGGACTCGCGTCAACAGTTCGCGATACATCTCGGTGATTTGGCGACGAGCGAGATGGGCGCCGAGACAGAAGTGGGGTCCCGGCCCGCCAAATCCGACGTGCGGGTTGGGGTCGCGGGTGATGTCGAATTGATCGGGCCGATCGAACACGGTTTCGTCGCGGTTGGCCGAGTTGTAAAACAGCACGATCTTGTCGCCTTCGTCGAAGGTGTGGCCCGCGAGTTCGGTCCCGTCGGCGGTGACGGTGCGCCTGAAGTGAATGACCGGCGTCGCCATGCGGACGATTTCTTCGACCGCCCCGGCGATGTGGGCGTCGAAATCGGCGGCCAGCAGATCTCGTTGATCCGGGTTGTTGGTCAGGTAGTGCAGACCCCACGCGATCGCGTTGCGGGTGGTCTCGCTGCCGGCGGCACACAACAGTACGAAGAAGCTTTGGATTTCTTCGACGGTCAGCCGGTCGCCGTCGATCTCGGCGTTGACCATTGCTGTTGTGAGATCGGCACGGTCTCGACCTCGACTGCTTTCGGCGATCTCGTTTATGAGCATGGCCAGAGCAGCGCCGGCCTCGAGGAACGCTTCGAGCGGATTCTTGTCTTCGGGGATGAACTCGGGGTCGCCGTTGCTCAAGATGATGTTGGTCTGATCAAACACATAGCCGTACTGGCTCTCGGGTATGCCCATCATGTCGCAGATGATCTTGACCGGTAACCAGCCCGCGACGTCGTTGACAAAATCGCATTGCCCTTTGTCGATGACGCGGTTCACGATTTCGTGGGCACCAGAACGAATATCGTCTTCCATTTTGGACAACATCCGCGGCGTGAAACCAGCCGATACCAGACGGCGAAGTCGGGCGTGACGAGGGTCGTCCATGTTGATCATCGAACCGAAGAAGTCGTTGAATTCGGCGGGAAGATCAGGAACGTTGGTGCCTTGGCCCGAACAAAACAATTCGGGTTTGCGGCTGGCCTCGACTATGTCGGCGTGGCGGGTTATTGCCCAGTAGCCGGGTCCGGGCGGGAGGTATTCGGTTTCGTACTCCTCGAAGTGGATTGGGGCTTGCTGGCGAAGGGCGGCAAACGCGGCCTCTCGATCGGTCATCGGCAAGGTCCAGAAACCTTCGATATCCGAAAGGTTGATGTCGGCGAGATCCATGACCTGACCCTAGATCGTCATGGTTCGGCTGGCGAAAAGAGGTCGGTCAACTGCAAGGGGCTCAGTCGGCTAGTCGAATTCGCAGACGTTTGTTGCCTTTGCCTTTGGATTCGGTCTTGATGACCTCGAACCGACCCACTTCGCCGGTGCGGGCCACGTGAGTGCCGCCGTCGGCTTGTTTGTCGAGCCCGACAATGTCGACTACCCGGATCTCGGTGACGCTGTCGGGGATCAGGTTGACTTTGGTGCGGATCAGGTCGGCATCGCCAAGCGCGGTGTCGCGTGGCAAGAAGCTCACTTCGATTGGCCGGTCGGCGGCGATTTCGGTGTTGACAAGTTGAGTGACTCGTTGCGCGAAACCTTCTGGTAGCGGGTTGAACTCGAAGTCCATGCGGGCTGACAACGGTTCCATGTTTCCGCCGGTAACCGGCTTGCCCCACTCGTTCCAGATCACTCCGCACAAGATGTGCAGCACGGTGTGGGTGCGCATCAGTTGATGTCGGCGTTCCCAGTCGAGGGCCGCGGAGATTTCGGTGCCTACCGGTGGCGGGGAGCCGTCGACGGTATGAAACACCGTGGGTCCCTGGCTGCGCACATCGGTGACGGTGGCCGTTTCCGAGTCCCAGGTGAGCAGGCCGGTGTCGTGGGGCTGTCCGCCACCGGTCGGGTAGAACGCGGTGCGGTCGAGTTCGATGCGGCCCTCGTCGTCGATGTTCACCACGGTGGCAGTGAACTCGCGAAGTTGAGCGTCGCGAAGGTAGAGGCGATCGGTAAGCGACATCGGTGTCAGCTCCCCGCGTCGGAGTCGAAGTTGATATCGACGTGGACGCGGTCGGATTCGTCGATCGTGACCGGATAGGTGGTGATCAACTCGCCGGTCGATAGTCGGCCGGTTTCTGTCATGGTCACCGATGCACAAACCTCGTCAGTACTCGTCCCCAGCTCGAAGCGCCCGGCGCCGGGGTTCCATGTGAAGAAGCAGTCGCGAGGTTCGCCGACCGGTCGGGCGTTGAAGGCGTACCAGCCCGCTTCGGGGTCGTCGCCGATGTGCTGCAAGATGATGTCGCGACTACGGCCGGCGACGTCGGAATACAAGATGGGGCCACGGTCGGCGATCTCGGTCGAGATACGACCAATCTGGCCGGCGTCGAAGTCGGTGTCGCCCAGCTGTACCTCGACTTCGCCGCCGCTGCTGGCCAACCAAACAACGCCAGCGCCGAGTAGTAGGGCGATCATTACCGCGGTGAGGCCAACCAGAACGGCGCTCCTGGCGTTCATTTGAGGGCCGCGGGCGACAGGCATGTGTTCTCCACGTGGGGGTAGACGATTCTTGGTGCCTAGTATTCCAAGGTCCGCTATCCGGGAGGCAAAACCGGTGGATCTCTTCGAACATCAAGGCAAAGAATTCTTTGCACGCTATGGCATGCCGGTTAGTCCCGGCGAAGCAGTCTTCGACGTCGATGGCGCCGTTGCTGCTGCGGAAAGACTCGGTACGCCGGTCATGGTCAAGGCTCAAGTGCACGCCGGTGGCCGCGGCAAAGCGGGCGGGGTCAAGTTTGCACCCGACATCGACGCGGTTCGTGAACATGCCGGCAATATCTTCGGTCTCGACATCAAAGGCCACATCGTCGAACGAATCTGGATCGAAAAGGCGTCCGATATCGCCGAGGAATACTACGCGAGCTTCACCCTCGACCGTTCGGCCAAGAAACATCTGGGGATGCTGTCCAAAGAGGGTGGCATCGAGATCGAGACGGTCGCCGAAGAGAACCCTGACGCCATCGCCAAAATATGGATCGACCCCGTCGACGGCCTCAGCGATGCCGACTGCCGCGAGTGGGTAGCGGCGGCCAACCTCCCCGACGCAGCATTTGAGGGGTGCGTCGATATCTTGTCGAAGCTCTACACGGCCTACACCGACGGAGACGCCGACCTAGTCGAGATCAATCCGCTGATCCTTACGCCCGAGGGTCAGGTGCACGTTCTTGATGCCAAAGTCACCCTCGACGGCAACAGCGAGTTTCGCCACGAGGACTACGCCCAGTACGACGAGACACAACCACGTGACGAACGCGAACAAGCCGCTCATGCCAAGGGGCTGCAGTACGTCGGCCTCGAAGGCTCGGTTGGCGTGATCGCCAATGGGGCCGGGCTGGCCATGAGTACGGTCGATGTTGTCAACCAGGTCGGCGGCAGTCCAGCCAACTTCCTCGATATTGGTGGCGGCGCCAACGCCGACGTAATGGCTGGCGCCCTGCAAGTGATCAACAACGACCCGGCAGTCAAGTCGATCTTCATCAACATCTTTGGTGGGATCACCCGAGGCGACGAAGTCGCCAACGGGATCGTCGAGGCCATGAAACGGGTTGCGATTGATTCTCCGATTGTTATTCGTCTCGACGGTACCAACGCTGACGAGGGCCGGGCCATTCTCGCTCCGAGCCTCAACGACAAACTGATGATGGAAGACACCATGCTGGATGCGGCCCGCAAAGCCGTCGAACTGGCGAGCTGAGGAATCAACAATGAGCATTTTCGTAGACGAAAACACCAAGGTGATCTATCAGGGTCTTACCGGCTCTCAAGGTAGTTACTACGGTCGCCTCAATCGCGAGTACGGCACCCAGGTCGTAGCCGGAACCCACCCCAAAAAAGCCGGAACCGAAGTCGATGGCGTTCCCGTGTACGCCAACGTCGCGGAGGCGGTGGCGGCAACCGGAGCGACGGCCAGCTGCATCTTCATCCCGGCACCGGGAGTTCGAGGCGCAGTGATGGAAGCGGCCGAAGGCGGCGTCGAGTTCATCGTTGCCATCACCGAGGGTGTCCCGGCCCACGACGAGGCGTACTTTTACAACGACCTCAAACGCAACTTCCCCAACGTGCAACTGTTGGGTCCGAACTGTCCTGGCATCATCAGCCCCGGCAAGTGCAATATCGGGATCACCGCGGGCCACATTGCCAAAGAGGGCGGACCGGTCGGCATCGTGAGTCGGTCTGGCACCCTCACCTATCAGGCCCTGTACGAACTGAAACAAAAGGACATCGGCGTCACCACGTGTGTTGGTATCGGCGGCGACCCGGTTCCGGGCACGTCGTTTATCGATTGTCTCAAAGCGTTCGAAGCCGATCCCGCCACCAAGGCCGTCATGATGATCGGCGAGATCGGCGGATCGGCCGAAGAAGAAGCGGCCGAGTTCATCAAGAACCACATGACCAAACCGGTGTCGTCCTACATCGCTGGCGTCACGGCCCCTCCCGGCAAGAAAATGGGCCACGCGGGCGCCATCGTCTCGGGCGGCAAAGGCACTGCCGATGCCAAGATGGCGGCCCTTGCCGACGCCGGTGTGCGGGTTGGACACAACCCCACCGAGGCGGGGGAGTTGATGGCCGAGATCGTCGCTGGTTTCTAACCGCTACGTCCTTGTCGTTTATAAATCATCGACCTGCCACCACTCGGCGGCAGGGGTTTGGCACCGTTGGGGGATGAAAATCCCCCACGTGGCCGTTTTGGCCACGGTTCTTCTTGGCGCGTCGTGTGCAACGTCGTCGGTCTCGCTCGACCCCGAGACCGAAACCAGTTCGGTGACCGCACCGTCGTCGAGCACCACCAGTACGACGAGCACCAGCCCATCGACTACCAGCCCGTCCACCACCAGCACGACAACGACCAGCACTACCACTACCAGTACGACAACCACCAGCATGCCGGCACCGCCCGATCTGGTCTTCGACGATGACGGCGTGCCGGTCAACGGTCAAACCGACGGTCTCTTGGTTACCAACACCGGCTGGCTCACTCCGATTCTGGGCCCAACGCCCACTGGGCACTCGGTGTGGACCCCGTGCGGGCGTCAAGCCGACATTGGTGGTGGTCGGGTAATCGACTATGCCGACTTTGTGCTCGACCCCGGACATGGCGGGTCCGAGACAGGAGCGGTCGGGAAGGGAGGTTTGGTCGAGGCCGACCTCAATTTGGCGGTTGGGCTCAAGATCAGAGACGCGCTTGTTGGTGCGGGGTATTCGGTCGTGATGACTCGCCAAACCGACATCAGAGTCCCGATCGCGACGCGAGCCGAAATCGCCCACGCCCTCGACCCTGTCGCCTTCATCTCGATTCACTTCAATGCCGGCACCGAGGAGCCGAGCGAGATACCGGGTACCGAGATGTACCATCAGATCGAGTCGGCCGACTCCAAACGTCTAGCGGGTCTGCTTTACGAAGAGGTGCGATCGGTGCTCGATCAGTACTCGATCGGGTGGGTGGCTATACCCGATGCCGGAGCGCTGTTTCGCCCCAACCGCGAGGGGACGGACTACTACGGAGTCCTCCGTCGACCGAGCCCGATTACGAGCGTGCTCACCGAGTTCGCCTATCTATCGAATCGAGCCGAAGAAGAGCTGGTGAGCCAACCTGATGTACAGGACCAGTTGGCCCAGGCGGTTCTGGCCGCGGTTCGTCGGTTTCTCGACACCAACGACCCGGGGTCGGGGTTTATTACCGATCCGATGTTCCGGGGCTACGGACCGTCCGGAGCGGGGGGTACCGGCAACTGCACTGACCCGGTTCTCGAATGACCCCTCGGCGCGCCGTTCTGGCTGCCGTTGCGGCCCCGGTTGTCGCGATGATGTTGGCCGCTGGTTGCGGGACCACCGACCGGTCCTTCGGCATCGAAGAGTCGACGGTTCCGCTCTTCGACGACGAGGGGCCGGATCAGACAGATCTCCCCACGTCGACCCCGTCTTCGGCGGGCGTTCACGAGGCGCCGGCGTTGAGGGTAGAGGACTTGCCAGCCCCGAGAACCGGCGTCAGCGGAGTCGTTGTTGTTGACGACGTGCTGTTACCCGTCGAGGTCTCCGACGAGGGTCTTGTTGCGGTTGGACCGTGTGGACAATCCGTTGTGGTAGAGCAGCAACCCCAGCGAGACCTGCTGGTGATCCTCGACCCGGTCGGCGAAACCGAAGCGTTCGCTCTGGTCGAACCGATCATGGCATTAGCGGCTGAGCGCCTTAACGCGGCCCAGATAAGAGCCACGGTCACTCGAAGTGATTCGACGGTCGTAGCCGCACCCACCCGAGCCGCGGCTGCGGTGGCGAGCGGGGCGCGGTTGCTGGTGTCTATGGGCCTACAGGAGGTTGCCGATGAGACTGCCGCGGGCCAACACCTCGCGATCGACGTCTTCCATCAGATCGACAGTTCGCAGAGCCGACGCTTCGGCGGTTTGCTGCACGAAAACATTCAATCGGTCCTCGAGACCTACGACGTTTCGTGGTTGGCGGCGTCGGGGTCTGGCGTGCGGCCACTGCTGAACCAGCGGGGCACCGACTTCTACACCATGTTGCGCGACACCGAAGAGATCGACAGCGTTGTCGTGCTCCTGGGCGGGCGGGCCGCCGACACCGAAACGTTGCTTGGTTCAGCCAGCGGCCGCTCTGAACTCGCCGATGCGTTGGTCGACGCGATTGTTCGCCAGTTCATGACCAACGATGTGGGCGGCGGCTACATCCAACCATCCGAAACGGTCAGGAACGCTCCCACCGCCGACGGCGCCCCGGAGTGTGGCAGCTAGCTCAGAACTCGATGGGCGGAGATTGTTGCGATTCTTCGTTGAGGTCGATCCATGCGCCAGCAATGATGGCGACCGCCGCGAGCCATCCGATCAGGATCCCGGTCCCGGTGTTGTCGATGAACTCGACGGGGAACAACATGAAAAAGGAGATGAGGCCGAGGACCAAGTTTAGTTGGTCTTGGCTGAAACCAAGGATGCTTTCTGGCGCGGTCAACTCGCCGAAAGTCGTGCTGATCACGCTGATCGTCAGCCCCAGACTTATGGCCGCCAAGATGATGCCCATCGTGCCGAAATTCTCGGTGCTCCAACCGTTGACCGAGGCGTCGTCGGTCCAGTCGAGAAAGGTTGACACGAACAGTGCGATCCCTCCACCGATCAGTAGGAGCGTGCTTGGTTTTATGTCGTTGTCCATAATTCCTCCGGGACCGTCACAAGGCGCCAGAATAGTGCGATTCTTGCTCCGTCCGGTGCGGTAGGTTCGACCTGATGAGCTTTGAGAACGGCCAAACCCGACGAGCGCTGTTGTCGGTTTACGACAAACGCGGGATTGTCGAACTGGCCCAGGGCCTCGCCGGCCTCGGATGGGAACTGATTTCCAGTGGCGGCACGGCTCAGGTCATTGCCGATGCTGGGCTAGCGGTCACCGACGTGGCCGAGCACACTGGTTCGCCGATCATGTTGGGGCACCGTGTTGTGACCTTGCATCCCAAGATCCACGGCGGAATTCTCGCCGACCGTTCCGATCCCGAGCATCAGGCCGATCTAGCGGTCAACGACATCGTCCCGATCGATCTGGTGGTGGGAAACCTCTATCCGTTCGGCGAATCACCGGGTATTGAGATGATCGATATCGGTGGTCCGACCATGGTTCGGGCCGCGGCCAAGAATCACGCGTACGTCGGTGTCGTGGTCGACCCCGACGAGTACCCCACTGTGCTGGCCGAGCTGCAAGCCGATGGCCAGTTGAGTGACGCCTCTCGCCGGCGCCTTGCACGCGCCGCGTTTGCCCACACCGCGGCCTACGACGCAGCCATCGTTCAGTGGTTGGATGCAACCGACCCCGAACCGGCGGTGTTGCCGCCGACGATTCACCTAGCCCTCGAACGCGCCGAAGTGCTGCGCTATGGCGAGAACCCTCATCAACAAGGGGCCCGATACCGCCGCGCCCAGCAGCCCGGCATGTGGGATCGAGTTGAACAACACTCTGGGTTGGCGCTGAGCTATCTCAACTTGTTTGACGCCGACGCCGCGTGGCGGCTGGTCCACGATCTCGGGGACGGGCCGGCCGTGGCGATTGTCAAACACGCCAATCCTTGCGGCGCAGCAAGAGGAGCTTCTCTCGACGCGGCCTATCGCGACGCGTTTGCTTGTGATCCCAGAAGCGCGTTTGGCGGAATTGTTGCCGTCAACCAGCGCGTCGATCTGGCGACCGTCGAGGCCATCGAGGCGGCTGCGCAAGCCGACGTTGTTATTGCCCCGGGGTACGAGCCCGGTGTGGTCGAACGACTCGTCGCCAAACGCAAAAATACTCGGGTGCTCAGTGCCGCTGCACCGTCGGCGTCCGGCGAACCGATAACTCTGCGGCAACTCTCCGACGGTTTCTTGGTTCAAGAAAGCCACGCCTTTCTTTCGCCCCGCTCGGGCTGGGAAACGGTCTCACAACGTCAACCCACCCCTTCTGAGCTTGATGACGCAGAGTTTGCTTGGCGCATTTGCGGCCATGTCAGTTCCAACGCGATCGTGCTGGTCAAGGGAGCCGTTGCCTGGGGAATTGGCGCCGGGCAACAGAATCGCATCGAGTCCGGCGAGATCGCGGCGGCCAAGGCGGCGGGGCGAGCCGAAGGGGGAGCGTGCGCAAGCGATGCCTTCTACCCGTTCGCCGACGGCGTCCACGCCGCCGCCGACGCGGGTGTAGCGGTTGTGGTGCAGCCGGGGGGATCGGTTGGTGACGAAGCCACGATCGCGGCAGCCAACGAACGTGGAATAGCCATGTTGTTCACCGGCGAACGCCAATTTCTTCACTAGGGGGGCAAGTGAGCGACATCAAGAGCCAAGAATGGGCGATCCGGGTCCACGGCACGCGCCGGGCTCGCGTTTTCTATTCTTTTGTCCGGGGTTTCATCCGTCAGGTGATTGTGCGGTGGCTGAGGCTGCGCACGGCCGGTCTCGAGCACCTGGACCTCGATGGTCCTGTAATCCTTGCCCCGGTTCACCGGTCGAACCTTGATGCTCCGATCGTGGCCGCTATCAACAGCCGCCCACTACGGGCACTGGGCAAGGAATCGTTGTTCAAGGGTTCGGTTCTTGCTTGGCCGATAGCAGCCCTGGGAGCTATCCCGGTCCGGCGCGGGGAAGCCGACCGCGAGGCAATGCGGGCCGCTCGCGAGGTGATCAGCAGCGGCGAGATGATGATCGTGTTTCCCGAGGGCACCCGTCAGCGAGGGCCGAGCGTCGATGGGGTTTTTGATGGCACCGCGTATCTGGCGCAAAAGACCGGTGCTCCGATTGTGCCTATTGGTATCTGGGGAACCGAAGCGGCGATGGGCAGCGGCGCTCGCAGGATTTCCAGGGTGCAAAGCGCGGTTGTGGTTGGTGCGCCCATTGCCCCACCCACAGGGCGATTGACTCGTCCTGCGTTGTCCGAGTTCAGTTCGAGGGTGTCGGCCGAACTCCAATCGGCGTTGGATGCTGCCCGAGAGCTCGCTGATTCTTAGCCCGGTCCGAGGTGCGGAGCCTTCCAGCGGTACGATCGGAACCATGGCTGAAAAGATCACAATGCAGGCGGACGGCACTCTCGCTGTCCCGGATAATCCCATCATCCCGTTCATCGAGGGTGACGGCACCGGGGTCGATATTTGGCCGGCTGCGAAATTGGTGCTCGATGCCGCGGCGACCAAACATGGCAAGTCGATCGAGTGGGTCGAGGTTCTGGCCGGCGAGAAGGCGTTCAACGAGACCGGTGACTGGTTGCCTCAGGCCACGATCGACAGCTTCGAGGAATACCTGATTGGTATCAAGGGTCCCTTGACCACCCCGATCGGTGGGGGTTTTCGAAGCCTCAACGTTGCGATTCGACAGATCATGGACCTTTACGTTTGTCTGCGGCCAGTGCGCTGGTTCAGCGGTGTGCCGTCACCTGTCAAGAAGCCAGAACTGGTCGACATGGTGATTTTCCGTGAGAACACCGAGGACATCTATGCCGGTCTCGAAGTCGAGTCAGGCACCCCAGAGGCCAAGCGCATGATCGAAATGCTGCACGATGCTTACGGGTGGGAGATTCGGGAGGATTCCGGAATTGGCATCAAGACGATCTCCAAGTTCGGGTCTCAGCGACTCCAGCGAGCGGCGATCGAGTACGCGGTGCGCCGAAACAAGAAGCGGGTTCACTGGGTTCACAAGGGCAACATCATGAAGTTCACCGAAGGCGCGTTCCAGAAGTGGGGCTACGACTTGGTGCGCGAAGAGTACAGCGACGTGGCCGTGGGTTGGGAAGATTGCGGCGGCGACCCTGGCGACAAGATTCTGGTGCAGGACGCCATTGCCGATATCGCGCTTCAGCAGGTTCTCACCAGGCCGGCCGAGTTCGACGTCATCGCCACGATGAACCTCAACGGCGATTACATCTCTGATGCTTTGGCTGCTCAGGTTGGCGGTATCGGCATTGCTCCGGGGGCGAACATCAATTACACGACCGGTCATGGCGTGTTCGAGGCGACCCACGGCACCGCGCCCAAGTACGCCGGCCAGGACAAGGTCAACCCGTCATCGGTGTTGTTGTCGGGCGTAATGATGTTTGAGCACTTGGGGTGGCAAGACGCGGCCGACGACATCGTGAAGGCGATCGAGGGTGCTATTGGGGACAAGGTTGTCACCTACGACTTTGCCCGGTTGATGGACGGCGCGACCGAAGTCAAGTGTTCCGAGTTCGCGAGTGCCTTGGTCGACCGGCTTTAGCGGTCGCTTTGTTGGGGTCGACCGGCTTTAGCGGTCGCTTTGTTGGGGTCGACCGGCTTTAGCGGTCGCTTTGTTGGGGTCTACCGGCTTTAGCGGTCGCTTTGTTGGGGTCGACCGGCTTTAGCGGTCGCTTTGTTGGGGTCGACCGGCTTTAGCAGAATTGGGTGGGCGAGCCGACGTCGTTGATTGGTTTGGCTCGGGCGAAGAGCCAGCCTTGGGCGGCGTGGCAGCCGAGTTCGGTTACGACTTCGAGTTGTTCGGGGGTTTCGACGCCTTCGGCGGTGACTTCGACGTCGAAGACTTCGGCGAGGGCGAGGATTGCTTTGACGACGGCGCGGTCGTCGGCTTTTTCGGCTACGCCGGAGATGAAGGTGCGGTCGATCTTCAAGATGTCGAAGGCGTGGGCTCGTAGCCGTCCGATTGAGGAGTAGCCGGTGCCGAAGTCGTCGAGGGCGATCTTGGCTCCGAGGTGTCGCAGCGAGCGTAGGTTTTGTTCGGCTATTCGGCCGGCTTCTCGAATGGTCGATTCGGTTACTTCGACGATGAGGTCGTGGGGGCTGAGATCGCGGCTGGCGAGGGTGGCTTCTATGCGGCTGGCGTAGTCGACTCGTCCCAGTTCGCGGGGCGAAGCATTGATACTTATGCGGGTGTGAGCGGCGTGGGTGTATCTGGACCGCCACCGGACCAGGTCGTCGAAGGCTAATTCGGCCACTAGGCGGCCCAGGGCGATGATGTGTCCGGATTCTTCGGCGACGGGAATGAAGCAGCCGGGGGGGCGGAGGTAGCCGTCGGGTGCGGGCCATCGCGCCAGTGCTTCCATGGCGCTGAATTGTTGGGTGTCGAGTTGGATGATCGGCTGATGATGAAGCACGAACGTGCGGTTGGCGATGGCGGCAGGGAACTCTTTTCGTAGGGTTCGGTTGCGCCTGGTTATTTCGTCTAGGTCGGGGTCAAACAGTCGGTGGTCGGCGTCGGCGCGTTTGGCGGCGTACATGGCGGTGTCGGCGCGCCGGATGCAATCGTCTATGGAGAGCTCCGTGTCGGGGTCGAGCATGGCGAGACCGATTGATGCTTGGATGTCGGCGCCTTGGAGCATGGGAAGAGCGATTGCTTCGATTGCATCGGTGATCCGAGCTGCCAGCCGAACGGCGGCTGGTTCGGTGATGTTCGGTGCAATCACGAGGAATTCGTCGCCCCCTAGACGACCTACGAGGTCGCCATCGCGGGTGTGGAATCTGAGGGTGTTGGCAACCGCTACGAGTAGGTCGTCGCCGCATTTGTGACCGTAGGTGTCGTTGATGAGCTTGAAGCGGTCGAGATCTACAAAGAACAGTCCGATCTGGTGTTGGGTTCGTTTGGCGCGGGCGATCTCGGTTTCGAGCGAGGCGGTGAGAAACGTACGGTTGGCGAGTCCGGTTAGCGGGTCTTGGACTGAGAGACGGGTGGCTTCTTCGGCGATGCGTTCGGCCTCGAGGCGGGCGGTTCGTTCGCGCTCGACGCGCCGGAGGAGCCGTGCGACCTCGGGGTCGGCCGATGTACCCATGCCCGCATTGTCTTGGGCCGCCGAGGGGTTGGTCACTCGTGAAACGCGATCTGGATATCGCAGTAGTGGGCTCCGGTGTACATGCATACCGGTTGGCTGAGCGTGACTTTCTCACCGAGCCGGTTGGCGACACCAAGGACGAAACCTTCGGCCAGCCAGCAGAGCTGTCGTTGGGACTCGTAGCGAAGCGAGATGGTCCCGTCGGTTCGTTCGTCGATCTCGAAGTCGGGCGGCGTTGCGCCCGGGTACAACTTGCGAACCTCGGGATGGATTATGTGATTCAGAGTCGGCAGAAACCGACGTAGGTCGATGTTGTCGAATGATTGGGGGAACGCTTTTCCTAGAAATGGCACGGCGTTTACGCCTACCCAACGAAGCCGGTCGGCGAGGTCAGCGCCGGTGGCGGCGGGCAGCGCGTTGATCAGAGAGGCAAGTTCGGAGTCGTCATAGTTCCCCGGCGACGTGTACGCGCCGGTGACGTCGGCGTCGTCTAGGACGTCGTCCCACGTGTCGTGGCCGAAGTTTCGGACCACGGCGTCTTCAAGGGCGTTGAAGATGATCCCTTTCAACTGGCCGCTCCTGTCGTTGGGTTGCGTTCCTTGTCGGCCATAAGTCACAAGGGTTGAGCAGGGGTGTCCCGGTACGGTTGTCTGATGGTTGACGGGGCGATCGAGGTCGAGCATGTTTGGCGGCGGGGTGGACGACTGATTTTGCGTTCGTTGCGGGCTTACCCGCTCCTGCACGCGACAGCAATGGCTGGCGCTTTGGTCTTCGTGGGGGCCTCGATTGGCGGCGCGTGGGTGTTGGGGGCGGTCACCGACGATCTTGTGGTGCCGGCGTTTGACGACGGGGTTCTCGATCGCTCCGAGCTGCTGGCGGTGATGTTGTTGATCGTGGTGGTTTCGTTGGCGCGCGGTCTGGGCGTGATGGTGCGACGTTGGTTCTTGTCGATGGCCGAGAACCGTACGCAGCGCGACTGGCGTCGCCAGCTTGTTTGGCAGTACCTGGATGTGCCTCTGACCTTTCATCGCACGCGCCCTACAGGCGAGTTGTTGGCCCATGCTGATATCGATCTCACCGCGGCGACGATGGTGCTCAAGCCTTTGGCCTTTGCCGTGAGTGTGCTGGTGCTAGTGGTGGTGGCGGTGGTGACTCTCTTGATGATTCACCCGTTGGTGGCGTTGATAGGGGTTGTCCTGTTTCCGACGTTGGTGGTTTTGAGCCAGATCTACACGTCAAGGGTCGAGGCTCCTGCCGCTCGGGCTCAGCAGAGCGTGGGTGATGTGTCGGCGGTGGCGTTCGAAAGTTTCGAGGGCGCTCTCGTCGTGAAAACGTTGGGACGCGAGGCGGCCGAGGTCGAACGCATAAGGGTCGCGTCGGACGTTTTGCGCACCGAAAGAATCGTGGTGGGTCGGCTTCGGGGGTTCTTCGAACCGGTGATCGATGCGCTGCCCAATGTTGGCGTTGTGGTGTTGTTGCTGGTGGGCTCGTGGTTGGTATCGAACGGTTCGGCCACGCCGGGGGACTTGGTGCTTGCTGCGGTTGTTTTCGGGCTGCTGGCCACGCCGCTGCGGGTGGTCGGTTTCTTTTTGCAGGAGATGCCTCGTTCGGTTGTGGCTTTGGATCGGGTCGATCTGGTGATGGCCGAGTCGACCGAAGATCGATCAGGGACTCTGGTCGTGCCGCAGGGACCGGTTGGCCTACGGGTTCGGGGGTTGACTATTCGTTACGGGCACACCGAGGTGTTGTCGGGCGTCGATCTCGACGTTGCGGCCGGGCAAACGGCTGCTCTGGTTGGGGCGACCGGATCAGGGAAGTCTTCGTTGGTCGAATCGATCGCCGGTGTGCTCGACCGCAGCAAGGGCACTATCGAGCTCGGTGGCGTCTCCATCGATGATGTGGCAGCCGCCGATTGGTCCGATGGGGTTTCGATTGCTTTCCAGGAATCGTTCTTGTTCGCCGACTCGATCAGCGAAAACGTGTCGTTGAGGGCGGCTTCCGCTGGCGCGGTCGAGGTCGCGATTCAGACCGCTCAGGCCGACAAGTTTGTGCACACGCTTGATGGTGGGGTCGACTCGGTTGTCGGCGAACGCGGTACCACGCTGTCGGGCGGTCAGCGTCAGCGAATCGCTTTGGCGCGGGCTCTGGCCGCTGATCCCCAACTTTTGCTGCTCGACGATGCCACCAGCGCGGTCGATCCCGTTGTGGAGGCCGAGATCCTGCAGAGTTTGCGGGCGTCGCTCGACATGACCGTGGTGGTGGTGGCTCATCGGATCTCAACGATCTTGTTGGCCGATCAGGTGATCTATCTCCACGGCGGCAAGGTGGTGGCGACCGGCACTCATACAGAGTTGTTGGAACGCGACGATTACCGCAGCCTGGTTTCGGCCTACGAGCAAGAGGACACGCCGTGAGCGACGAGTCGGTTCAAGTAACGTCACTGCTCGACGACGAGGCCCCATCGATAAGTGGGTTCTCTGTGCTTCGGCGAGGGATTCGCGAGTCTCCCGAACTCAAGTCGGGACTGTTTGTCACGGCGCTGATCGCGCTCACCGCGGCAGCGGGCCGGTTGGTCATTCCGGTGCTGGTTCAGCAAATCCTCGATCGAGGCGTTCTGAGCGAGACGGGCTACGACCAGAGCTTCGTGTGGACGATTTCGTTGGCCGCTCTGGTCGTGGTTGTCACCGTGGCGGCTGCCAGCAGCATCGCGCTCATACGACTGGTGACGGTGACCGAAACGGCCTTGTTGAATCTCAGGGTTCGCGTTTTCGAACACATTCACCGTCTCAGCCTGGCCGACCACACCGAGGGCCGCCGCGGTGTTCTCGTGGCGCGGGTTACGTCCGACATCGAGACTTTGGTGCGTTTCACCCAGTGGGGTCTGATCAGTTGGATTACCGACAGCGCAGTGATCGTCGGCACCTTGGCCGTGATGGTCTGGTATTCGTGGCAGTTGACGGTGCTTGTTGTTGTTGTTCACCTTCCGCTGGTGCCGTTTCTCCGTTGGGTCCAGCGCAGCCAATTCATTTCCTATGGCAAGGTTCGGTCTCGGGTCGCCGAGACTCTCGGTCACATTTCTGAGGCGGTGTCGGGCGCTTCGGTGATACGGGCCTACGACTACGTCGAACCGGTCCGTCAACGAGTGGACGATGCTGTCGAACGCCAGTACGAGCAGCAGCAACGAAGTCAGATCTGGTTCGCATGCATGCTCCCGGTCGTAGATCTTGTGTCGTCGATTTCGCTGGCGGTAACCGTTGGTGTCGGCCTGTGGTGGCGTGAGGCCCTCGGGGTCGAAGCCGGCGAACTCATCGCCTACTTGTTCTTGGTCAATCTGTTGTTGCAACCGGTTGCTCAATTGGGCGAGGTACTTGATCAAACTCAAACGGCGCTGGCGGGCTGGTGGAAGATCCTTCGGGTCCTCGACGTGCCCATCGTGGTCGGCGAACCCGAAAATGGTGAGCTTCTCCCTGCCGGCCCATTGGGGGTCGAGCTTCGCAATGTTGATTTCTCTTACGGGTCTGGTCCGATGGTGCTTCAGGGGCTTTCGCTTCGAATCGAGCCAGAATCGGTGGTGGCCGTGGTCGGCGAGACTGGGTCCGGCAAGACCACGTTTGCTCGCCTGCTTACCCGCTTGGCCGATCCGGTTTCTGGCACCGTCGAGGTAACCGGTACCGATCTTCGCGATATCGATCCTGATTCTCGTCGGGCCCGGATTCGGATGGTTCCTCAGGACGGTTTCTTGTTCGACACATCGGTGGTGAACAACATCTTGTACGGACGCGAGGGTGCGAGCAGAGAGCAGGCGTTTGCCGCGCTCGAAGTGCTCGGGTTGTCGCAGTGGGTCGCGCAGTTGCCCGGCGGCATCGACACGGTTGTGGGCGAACGGGGCAACCGGCTGTCGGTTGGCGAACGCCAATTGGTCGCGCTGGCCCGAGCGCAAGTTGCCGACCCTGGTTTGTTGTTGCTGGACGAAGCAACCTCGGCGATCGACCCCGAAACCGAAGAAGCGATCTCCGAGGCGCTCAGCCGACTCTCCGAAGGTCGCACGATGGTGTCGATCGCGCACCGGTTGTCCACCGCTGAGCGCGCCGACGTGGTGGTTGTTTTTGACGGTGGCCGAATAGTGCAGCACGGTTCGCACGCCGCCTTGGTAGCCGAGCCGGGCGTGTATCAAACGCTGTACGAATCTTGGATCGGCAACACCCGCGCCGAGTCGGTGGGCGACTGAACCTCGTTGCGCACCAGGACGCTGGTGGCGACAAACACGAACAACGCGACCGGCGCCAGAGGGCTTGCGTCCAGGACCGGATTTGCCAACTGCGCCAAGCCGATCGCCCAGATTGTCACCACTAATGTCGGGCCAACGAGACGCCGGTCGAGTAGCAGCGCCGTAGCGAAGATCGTTAGCCCGAAGTCGTAGAAAATGGCGTGGGGGCCGAGCAGCATCAGGCCGCTGGTGGTTGTGACCATCCGGCCGGAGAGGTCTCCGATGTTGTTCCACCATTGCCACGACAAGTAGCAGGCGATTGCTGCCGACACGGCTCCGCCGGCCACGAGGGCCAGGCTGGAGCCGGTCCCAAAGATGGCATGGAGGAACCCGATCGGAGCGATCTCGTTGGCGGCGTTGATCTCGGCATCGGCCTCAAGCAAGGGTTGAACCTGTTGTAGCCACAACGTCAACCAGTTGGTGCCGAAGAGCCATGCGTTGGCCAGCCAAACCAATGTCGCACCACCAATCGCGCCGGCGGCGGCACGCCAATATCGACCAAGGATGAGCAAGCCGAGCAGCGGCAACGCGTACTGAGGCCGGTACATCAGGAGTGCTATTACGATGCCGGCGCCAAGCTGGCGGTCATCGGCTAGTAGGCGCCAAACTGCGGCAATGAGCAAAAGACTAAGGGCCGCGTTTTGCCCGCCACCGATACCAACAAATATGGGGTAGCTGGTAAGCGCGATAGCCGCGGCCGCACCAAACCACCGCTCGAGAACACCGATCTGGGGGCGTAAGAGCCACAGGGCGCCTATCAGGGCCGCGCCCATGATCAGGGTGTGGATTACGTAGGCGACTCGGTACGGAACGCGGCTCAACGGGCTGTACGCGGCGGCGACGTACGGTGCATACGGGTACATGATGAACCCGTCTTCTTGGCCAAGGAGATGGTCTTGGGCCGCTGCTTGTGTCGACGGGTCGTAGAGGTCGTCGATTTCGCCGTTGGCAACAATCGACCCGGCGCCGTAGAACGCTGGGAAGTCGCCGCCGACGCGGCCGCTCGCGGTGGACGATCCGTTGCCGGCGAGAATCACAAACGCGAAGGCGACCGCCACCGCCCCCATGAAGAACGGGGGGTATTGCCGCACGCGTCGTGCCCATTCGGGGTCGAGACCCGCGGTTGCTCCCATTGGTGTCAATCGGCCCGAGACGGGCTCCTATGAGTGACTTGGCTTGCGGCTATGCAAGGCGCGGCGCTGCCGCGAATGTTTGACCGCGTACATTGCGTCGTCGGCGGTCGCGAGAAGCCGAGCGGCGGTAGGGGAGTCGCCGGTGGTGGCGCTTCCGATGCTCACGTCGAGTTCCAGTAGCTGATCGGCGGCAAATATTGGCTCGGTGAGCGCATAGCGAATTTGCGCCGCTATCGCCTCGGCGGTCGTCGTATCGGCGCGGGGTAACACAACCACGAACTCGTCGCCCCCCAGACGCCCGAGAAGATCACCGGGGCGGATCGAGCGTTCGAGCCGCCGAGCTACTTCTATTAGGACCTGGTCGCCTGCCGCATGACCAACGCGGTCGTTGATTTGTTTGAAACCGTCGAGATCGCAAAACAGGATCACGATCTCGTGCTGATATCCGTCGTCAACGAACTGGTCGAGTTGGGTGAGCAGCGATCGTCGGCTCAGCAGCCCGGTTAGCGCGTCGTGATCAGCCATGTGTCGAAGCGCCCGTTGGGTTTTTTCAAGTCGGTAATGTCGGTCGCGCTCAACGTGTATCCCTCGACAAGAGGGTCGGCGCGGAGGTCGGTGATCCACACGTCGAGATACACGATGTTTGCGTCCCGACCTTCGGCTCGGACTTCGACGCGATCTGATTCGTGGATGCAAACGAGGGTGTCGCGAAACAGGGCTCGGTCATCGGCCACCAGGAGGTCGCAGAACTCCTTGCCAGCAATCACGTCGAGGTCGTGGCCTAGTAGTCGATCAAGTTCGGCGTTGGCGGTAATGATGGTGCCAGTGTCGCTGAGCGTCGCCAACAGCGCCGATGCGTGGTGCACGATGGCTCGCAGATATTCACTGTCTCCGCGACCAAGCTCCAGCATTTGGCGGTCCGAGGTGTCACGAAACACCACGATGATATGGGCGTCGCTGTCGGTGGTGGCTTCCACATAGCGGCCGCGGATTTCGCACGACCGCCATTGGTTCGCGGCGTCGCGGATTCGTACGTCGATGAGGTTCCCAAGCCCTTTGCTGGTGACGGAATCGAAAGCACTGAACACCGATGCATGGTCGTCGGGATGCAAGAGTTCTAGTACCGATCGGCCGGTCCAAACTGCCGGGTCAAGCCCGGTGAAAGTCGCCGCCGCGGGGTTTGACCACAGGACGGTGCCGAGCGCGTCAAGGACCACGGTTGGATCCGGCAACAGGTTGATTACCTGCGCCTCCGAGGGCGGCCGTTGGGTCATCTTCCTGACATATCGGCAACCAGACGCCAGATGTCACGTAATTGAGTCAGATTGCCTAATGGAGCCGTGGTTGATCCTGTCGCCCAACCCCGTTGTGGCGCAGTACCGCTGGTAGCGTGACGACGGTTTATCAGTGAGTTCTGACCTCGGAGTCCTCCTATGAAATCCCCAGTTCGTGTTGCCGTAACCGGTGCTGCTGGCCAGATCGGCTACAGCCTCCTATTTCGAATCGCCAGTGGTTCGATGTTGGGGCCAGATCAGCCGATCATCCTCCAACTTCTCGAGATTCCTCCGGCGATGGGCGCCCTCGAGGGTGTTGCGATGGAACTCAACGACGGGGCGTTTCCGCTGCTAGCCGGCATCACCAAAAGCGACGACCCAAATGCCGCGTTTGCTGGCGCCAACATCGCAATGCTGGTTGGTTCACGGCCGCGGTCAAAGGGTATGGAACGAAAGGATCTGCTCGAGGCAAACGGCGCCATCTTCACCGTTCAGGGCAAGGCGCTCAACGACAATGCGGCCGATGACATCAAGGTTTTGGTAGTCGGTAATCCGGCCAACACCAATTCGCTAATCGCCATGAACAACGCACCCGATATTGCCGACGCCCGTTTCACCGCGATGACCCGTCTCGATCACAATCGCGCCAAGGCTCAACTGGCCGAAAAGCTCGATGTCACGGTCAACGACATCACCAACATGACCATTTGGGGCAACCACTCGGCGACCCAATACCCCGACTTGTTTCATACCAACGTAAACGGGACCAACGCCGCGCAAAAGGTCGGCGATCAGGATTGGCTCGAGAACACGTTTATTCCCACCGTGCAACAACGTGGCGCGGCCATCATCGAGGCCCGCGGGCTTTCGTCGGCGGCTTCGGCAGCGTCGGCGGCCGTTGATCACGTGCACGACTGGGTCCTCGGTACCGCGGAAGGCGATTGGGTGTCGATGGCGATTCCTTCCGACGGAAGCTACGGCGTTCCAGAAGGTCTGATGTCTTCGTTCCCGGTCACCTGTGCCAACGGCGAGTACTCGATTGTTCAAGGGCTCGAGATCGACGAGTTCTCCCAAAGCCGGATTGATGCGACCGTTGGCGAGTTGGCCAGCGAACGCGACACCGTTCGTGAGCTTGGCCTGATCTGATAGCGATCCGGGTGGTCTAATCTCCCAAGGTGCCCGAACTCCCAGAAATCGTTGCCCATGCGGGACGGCTGGCTGACAACTATGTGGGAGCCGAACTCACCCGCTTTCAAACGCTTCATCTCACTGCTCTGAAGACCTATGACCCGCGTCCCGATTCGGCAAATGGTCTTGCTCTCACCGCAGTTGGGAACCGGGGCAAGTACCTGACGATGCGCTTTGGTGATGACCTCACCTTCGTAGTCCATCTCATGCAGGGTGGCCGGCTTCGGCCTGACGCCAAGAAAGCCAAGAAACCCCGTGGCGGCATGGCCCGATGGGAGTTCGCCGACGGTGGCGCACTGCTGCTCACCGAGGCTGGCACCGAGCACAAGGCAGGCGTATGGCTGGTTGTCGGCCAAATCGATGGCGCAGAACCGCTCAACTACCTCGGGCCCGACGCCAATACCGTGAGTCGCGGCGAACTGGCCAAGATACTTCGTTCCGAAAACGGTCGGCTTCATGGCTTTTTGCGTAAACAGCGCCACGTTGCCGGTATTGGTCGACTCTTGGCCAACGAGATTTTGCATACTGCGAAGTTGTCGCCGTTCGCCATGTCGTCGAAGCTCGATGACAACGACATCGATCGGCTGTTCTCGGCCGTGCAGTCCGTAATCGGTGCCAGCATCGCGCACGAACAGAGCCTGCCCGACATTGGCAAGTCCGCGGATCGACCCAACAACGTGCATCACCGAGTCGGGTTTGGCTGCCCGGTGTGCTCCGACGAGATCAGATCCGTGGAGTACCGGCGTTACACCGTCGCCTATTGCCCGACCTGTCAGACCGACGGTCGGATTCTGGCCGACAACACGACCAGCAAGTTCCTCAAGTAGCGGCGACGAGCAACAAGATCGCGACGAGGTGCTCTCGCTTGGCCATGAGTTGTTTCATGTCACCGCCGACGCGGAGGTCGCCGTTGAGAAACGCTCGCGGCGCGGAGACGGTCCCGCGTTGGATTCCAAGCGCCGTTTCGAAATCGGTAGTAAGCGAAACATCGGCCGTCTCTACGGGTCCTCGCCGGACATCGACCAGCCCGGCATCGACAACGACATGCCAAGTGGCGCCGCGCTCTCCCAGGACAGTTTGGCAAATCGTGATCGAGAGATCAGCAGGGATGTCGGTGACCGCTCGGGCCCGGATCGTCAAGTCATCGAACCAGGGGTCGCTGAGAAAGTGGTCCATCTAGGCAGGCTAGATCGTCGCGCCGTAGCCTCGAACCCTTGCGAGGTAATCACCCAGACGTGGCCGGAGTCCTACTACGGCTCGCGGCGCGGGTCGTCGATCTGGTCACCTTGTTGTGGTGTCTCGGGTTTGTCGTAATCGAGATCGATCAGCGCCTATTGGGCGGTGATCCTCTGGGCACTCGACAACTAGCGATCGATATCTCGTCGCCCCGCACCTTGCTATTCGTGGTGCTGACGATCGCCGCTTATGAGATCGTGCCCACCGTGATGTTTCGGGCGACGCTCGGCAAAGCCGTGTTCGGGTTGCAAGTTGTTGGAGTGGAAGGCGACCGGCTCGCGACCGTGCGTGCAGTGGCTCGCACGTTCGTTTTGTACGGAGCCCCCGTGGCGTTTGGCGCCTACGGCGGGGCGTTCGTGCTGGCGCTCACCATCAGCTTCATTGTCCCGGCGAGTGGACGGGGCCTTCACGACCGTCTGGCTAGCTCGATGGTGATAGTGCGTGCCTAGGAGGCGCGATCTTCTTGATGAATGGCGGTGCGATCGCCGAGGCGAGCAATACCGAGCACGACAGCGACGCCGACCACGGCCAGAAGGCTCGGGTTGAGCCATTCCGAAGCCCCAGGCCAGTCGAGGCCGGTGCCGTTGATTACCTCGGATTGGTCCTCGCTGATAACTCCAACACCGTGCGGCCATGGCCACAGCACCCGCAGCGATCCGAGCATGAGACCGATCAGTACGGCCATGACGGTGTCGAAGTGATGATCGAGCACCCACCCGAGAAGTGATGAGAACAACGCAAGGCCGACTACCGCGCCAAGAGCGACGAGTACGAGGTCGGCGAACGCCCGATCGTCGACCGCGCCGATCACCGCGGCATACATACCGATCATCAACAGAATGAACGAGCCGGAGATACCGGGCAAAATCATTGCGCAAATCGCCAGCGCGCCCGCTCCGAAGAACACAAGCGGGCTGGGATCGAGGACCGGGCCGGACTGAAACCCCAGCAAACCAAAGACCACTATGGCGCTGATCAGGATCATGGCGTGGGTTTGATTGTCTCGGTGAGTTAGCAGCCCCAGCCCAATCACGACCGACGCCACAACCAGGCCAAAGAACAGACCGGCCATGTTCTCGGGGTTGTCGTGAAGTTGCTGCTCGATCACCGATGCGAGGCTCGCAACGGCAAGCAAGATGCCAACACCCAATGGAACTATGAACATGAAGTCGATCGTGCGCAGGCGCTCGACAAACCCGCGCCAATCGCCCTTCGCCAAAGTGCCGAGCGCTCGAGCTCCAGACCGGACGGTGTCGATCAGGCGTTGGTAGATACCTAGTACTAGAGCGATGGTGCCGCCGGAAACGCCTGGAACAACGTCGGCCGCTCCCATCAGGAATCCTCGGACGATCTGACTGAGTGCTTTGGGGATCACGAACGTCGACAGTACCGTCAGTGGCGATGACCGACGCGGCAACCGACGCAGTCAGAGGCCGCCCGATCGCGGTTGGCCCGATCAGTCTGTGGGTCGATCAGATCGGCCCGGTCGACGCAGTGCCTGTTGTGTTGGTCGCCGGGGCTGACACGCCGTTTTTTCGTTGGCCTCGTTCGTTTGTCGACGCGTTGGTGGATAGCGGTTTTCGGGTGGTGCGGTTTGATCATCGCGATTGTGGGCGGTCCACTCGTCTGGGGTCCGAATCGGGTTATCGACTCGACGATTTGGCCGCCGACCTGGTTGGCCTCCTGAATGCGCTCGACATCGATGTCGCCCATTTGGTGGGTCATTCGATGGGAGGGTCGGTCGCCCTGGCGGTCGCGTTGGCTCAGCCGAGAAGAGTCGGGTCGCTGGTGCTCATCAACTCCACTCCGGGGGCGGCCGATCCTCGTCTGCCCGGTCCCGATGAGGACTTCGTCGACAAGATGACAAGACGATTGTTTATTGGCCCGTCGCCGGGTTCTGATGGCGCCGTGGCGTGGCTGGTCGAACGGGACGTCATCTTGTCGGGGGCTACTACGGTCGAAGAACTCGACGAACTCCACACGATGGCAGTGGCGGAGCTTCAGACCGGATGGCGAGCCGAGAGCGGTCACGGAGTCGCCGTGTTCGAATCGCCGTCGAATCTCGCTCGTCTCGCTGATGTCTTGGCCCCGACACTGGTTGTTCACGGGTCTGGCGATCTGGTCTTGGCGGTAGAGCACGGGTTGGCGCTCGCTCAAGGCATCCCGGACTCGACCTGGCTGGACGTCGATGGCGTCGGACACTTGGTTTTGCCGACCGCGCTCGTGGCATTGGTGCCCGCTATAGCCGCTCACGTTTGGGGTGCTGACTAGACGCGAAACGAGACATCCCGGGGCGGGGATGCCTCGTTTGCCGAAAGGCAGTTTGACGACACTTCGCAACTGGATCAAAGGCTCGTCCGCTGAACGCTTCTCCGTGAGCCCTCGCAGGACTCGGCGGTGCGAGAAGTTCGTGGGACCGGTCTCAACCACTGACGATGTGGTGCGTATGACGGTTGCGCAAAGACAGGTCCCTATTTGGCGGTTGGACCTGCGTTTCGTCTGTTGCCATCCTCCCTTCGATCACTTCCCGGACTGGAGCCGACGCAAGTGCATCGTGCGGTGATCCTGCCGGAACTGGTGTGACAACTTCACGATCGCGCCTGGTGATGCCGGCCGTCAACGAGAACTTCTAAGGGTGGTGGCTTGTGAAAACGTGCGCAAGGGCACCAGCTTGTGCCTTGCTTCGGTGGCCTGCCTCGGCGGTTACTTCTTCTGGCTCGTAAGGCTGCGGTTCTTGGTCTTGGCCTTGACGTAGTCGCGGTTCATGAAGGCAATGAAGTCGAGCGATATCTCTTTGGGGCAGGCCTCGTGGCATTCGCCGTGATTGGTGCACGAGCCGAAGAAATCTTCCATGGTTTCGACCATCTGTTCGGTGCGCTTCCAACGTTCTGGTTGTCCCTGAGGCAACACGTTCAGGTGGGCCAGTTTGGCCGATGTGAAGAGTTGCGCGGCGGAGTTGGGGCAGGCCGCAACACAGGCGCCGCAGCCGATGCAAGCCGCCGCGTCCATCGCGGTGTCGGCCACCTCTTTGGGGATCGCAATCGCGTTGGCATCTTGGGGCGTTCCGGTCGGGACGCTGATGTAGCCCCCGGCTTCGACGATTCGGTCGAAGGCTCGACGATCCACCATGAGGTCCTTGAGGACCGGAAACGATGTTGCTTGCCACGGTTCGATGACGATCTCGTCGCCGTCGTTGAACTTGCGCATGTGAAGCTGACAGGTGGCGGTGGCTTTTTCGGGGCCGTGCGCTTGGCCGTTGATCATCACTCCGCAAGTGCCGCAGATACCTTCGCGACAGTCGTGGCCGAAGGTGACGGGCTCGACGTCTTCGGCGATCAATCGTTCGTTCACTACGTCGAGCATTTCGAGAAACGAGGCGTCTTCGGGGATGTCGTTGGCCGCGACTTCGAGGAACGCTCCCTTGTCGGCTGGGCCGTCTTGGCGCCAGATCTTGAGTTTGAGGTTCAGCATCTTGGTCATAGTTCAGTCCTGCCGATCACTTGTAGCTGCGCTGGGTCAGCTTGACTTCTTCGAAACTCAAATGTTCTTTGTGGAGTTCGGGTTCTTGACCCTCGCCTTTCCACTCCCAAGCCCCGACGTAGGCGAAGTTGTCGTCGTCGCGTAGGGCCTCGCCTTCTTCGGTTTGGGACTCTTCGCGGAAATGACCGCCACAGCTCTCTTTGCGGTGCAAGGCGTCCCTGACCTTGAGTTCGGCGAATTCCATGAAGTCGTCGACTCGGTTGACCTTCTCGAGCATCGTGTTGATGCCGTCTGGCGATCCGAGGACCTTGACGTTCTTGCGGAAGTCTTCGCGAAGGGCGGGGATTTCGGCCAAGGCGGTCTTGAGACCCGCGTCGTTGCGGGCCATGCCGCAATGCTCCCAAAGAAGCTTGCCGAGCTCGCGGTGGTAATGGTCGACGCCGTGAGTGCCCTTGTTGGAGGTCCACCGGTGGGCCCGGTCGTCGACGGCGGCGACGGCTTCGGCAAACACCGGGTCGTCAGTGGGTACCAGCGACTCGCCGAGCTTGGGGGCCAGGTAGTCGCCAATGGTGTAGGGCAAGACGAAGTAGCCGTCGGCCAGGCCCTGCATGAGCGCTGAGGCACCGAGCCGGTTGGCGCCGTGATCAGAGAAATTGCATTCGCCGAGAGCGTAGAGCCCCGGCACGGTGGTCATGAGGTTGTAGTCGACCCACAACCCACCCATCGTGTAGTGAATAGCCGGGTAGATCCTCATCGGCGTCGAGTACGGGTCCTCGCCGGTGATGCGCTCGTACATGTCAAACAGGTTGCCGTAGCGCTCCTTGACCGCTTCGACGCCATCGCGTTGGATCGCGGCGGCGAAGTCGAGATACACGCCGTTCTTCAGTGGCCCAACTCCGCGACCTTCGTCGACCACCGTTTTGGCGTTGCGGCTCGCGACGTCGCGAGGCACGAGGTTGCCAAAGCTCGGGTACTTCTCTTCGAGGTAGTAGTAGCGCTCGTCTTCGGGAATCGATGCCGCGCCGCGAGTGTCGTTGTCGCCTCGGGGCACCCAGATCCGGCCGTCGTTTCGCAACGACTCCGACATGAGGGTGAGCTTGGATTGGAACTCGTCGCTGGCCGGGATGCACGTGGGGTGAATCTGGGTGTAGCACGGGTTGGCGAACAAGGCGCCCTTGCGATGAGCTCGCCAAGCCGCGGTGACGTTGGACGCCATGGCGTTGGTGGAAAGGTAGTAGGCGTTGCCGTAACCGCCGGTGGCGAGCACGACGGCGTGAGCGCTGTGAGCGTGCACCTGTCCGCTGAGCATGTCGCGTACGACGATGCCTTTGGCCTCGCCATCCTTGGTGACTATGTCGAGCACGTCGCTGCGGTTGTAAAGGGTGACCTTGCCAGCAGCGATCTGCGCGGCCAGCGCTTGATAGGCCCCTAGCAGAAGCTGCTGGCCGGTTTGGCCCCGGGCGTAGAACGTGCGACTGACCTGGGCGCCGCCGAAGGACCGGTTGGCCAGCAACCCGCCGTATTCGCGTGCGAAGGGAACGCCTTGGGCCGCGCATTGGTCGATGATGTCGACCGACACCTGGGCGAGTCGATGCACGTTGGCTTCGCGCGAGCGGTAGTCGCCGCCTTTGACCGTGTCGTAGAAGAGTCGGTGCACCGAGTCGCCGTCGTTGCGGTAGTTCTTGGCGGCGTTGATCCCGCCTTGGGCGGCGATCGAATGGGCTCGTCTGGGCGAGTCGTGGAACGTGAATACCTTGACGTTGTAACCCAACTCGGCCATCGAGGCCGCGGCCGAAGCGCCGGCGAGACCCGAACCCACCACGATCACGTCAAACTTGCGTTTGTTGGCGGGGTTAACGAGCTTGATTGAGAACTTGTGGTTGTCCCACTTCTCGGCCATTGGCCCAGCGGGAATCTTTGCGTCGAGGTTGACCATCAGCCGAGTCCTTCTAGTGAATCGAATTGGCCAACCGGCACGGTGCGGTTGTCCTCGTTGATAAAGCCGGTTTGCACGGCGATCGGGAAGCTCAAGTTTCCGAGAAGAACCAACCCGGCGAGACCTGTCGCAAGGTTGCGACGGAGGTTGTTATAGCGAGGATTGTTGATGCCGAGGGTCTGAAATATCGACCACGTGCCGTGGAATATGTGTACGGCCAGGGCGACGTTGGCGAGCACGTACAGGGCGGCCACCGGAAGCGAACTCATCGACTCGGTGACGTTGTGGTACACGTCGCCGCGCACATAGGTATCGCCCAGGAACCAACCCCAGGTCAGGTCAGCCAGGTGGAAAAATACGTAGAGCAAAATGATCGGGCCGGTCCAGCGCATGGTGCGGCTGGCAAAGTTGGCCGCGATGTAGTCGCGTTTGGCGCTGTAGGACTGATCGGCGCGGTGGCTGAGCCGACTGAGGCTGTAGGCCGCGTGGATGTGAGCGGCGAACATCACCATGAGACCGACGCGCATGATCCACAACAAGAGCGTTCGAGGGATGAGGTGCCCACCCAGGTCGCGGAGCGCTTCGGCGTACAAGTGAATCTGGGTCGGGCCTTCGTAGATGTGAAGGTTGCCGATCATGTGAACGACGACAAAACCCAAGAGCCCGATACCGGTGAGGGCCATCACGTACTTTTTGCCGATAGCCGTTTGGTAAATGTTCAGCGGCCACGGAAGCTGCCGGGCTCGACGGCGAATCGGCGAAACTGCGTGGTCGGTCCCGCTAGCGATTGACTGCGCCATGTGAAGGATCCTTTGACTGAGGGTAAGACGACTGAGGGTAAGACGACTGAGGGTAAGACGGCTGAAAGAAGAACTGGTGAGGCCAATCCGAAAGTAGCCGGTACCTGCGGGCCGGGCCTACTTCAGCTCAAATCGCTTCGGTACGTGCGGTCGGCTTCGAATCCTGCGGCCCGTAGTTGTAGAGCTACTTCGATCGGACCGGGGTGTACCGCGCCGACAATTTCGACGTGTCCGACAAGCTCGCACGAGTCGGCCGCGACTGCCCCGTTCCATGTGGTTGTGGTTTGCTCTCCAGCGGGGTTGGTGACGGTAGCGGTGATCAGTGCGTCGGCAATCTCGTCCTGGAGATCTGACACAACGTGGATTGCGACTTGGCGGGTCTCACCGATCCGAAGCGAGGTTGGCAGTGGATCGGCAACGAGTATTACAGGCCGGCAGGCCTCAACAAGGGCGTTCCAGGCCGGCTTTGCTCGTCGATCGCTACGAAACACGCCGAAACCGCCGGCCGGTGACGGGTCGGCCAAATAGAACGCCGCGAATCCGCCGGTCGGTCGGTATTTCAAACGCCGTAGTGTTTCGATGGTGGTGCGAAGGAGTTCGGCTTGAGCAACTTCGGTTAGTCGCGCCCAAGTTGGTCCGTCAGACACCGGTGCGGGTGGCGCTAGATGATGCAGCGAATCGGTGCGGGCGCCGATGGCATCGGCGATGGCATCCCAGTTGAGGGCCGGCCATCGTGGACCGGAGAGTTCCGGGAGATCAGGTGACACGCTTGCCGCTCCGAAGGCCGTGACAAAGCGACCCATACGCGGCACGCGGGCGAGGGCCGGGCCGAGATCAGCAACTGATCGGTCGTGCCAGCCAAACCACAAGTGACTCGTGGTCCCGTCGAGTTGCGGGAAGTGGGGCGGGACCGCGGTGTGGGCGATAACGGGGCGCGATCCGTCGGTTCGCTGGATGACCCGGCGAACCGAAGCGTCGAGCACTGCTCGGTTCCAAGAAGGCTTTTGTTGACCGATGATCGGTGGAGTCGCGGTGGCAACTGGGGGCCGTTTGAACGGTTCGTCGTGCACGCACCACACCGCGATTGATGGGTGATGACCCAAGAGGTCGACCATCTCGCGTGCCTGGCGTACTGCTTGGCCACGAACGCTTCGGGCCATTACTCCGCGAAGGGTGAACTCCTGCCAGATCAACATGCCGAGTTCGTCGGCGGCGCGGTACAGCTCCGGTCGAGCGATGTGGCTCGCCAGTCGGATGAAGTCAAGGCCGGCGTTTCGAGCGGCTTTGACGTCCCCGGCTACTTGTAAGGCCGAGGCGTCGCCCGGGCGAGGGGTAGTTGGCAACATGACGATGCCTTTGGCGAAGAGCCGTTGGCCGTTTATCGACAAAATCCAGTTGTCGAGGCGAATGGTGCGAAACGCAGTGCGACACCCGCGATGGTCGTGGACCTTACCGTCCACGATCAACTCGCACGAAAGTTCGTGCAGCGGTTGTTCGCCGAGTCGGTGCGGCCACCAAAGGTCGGGTTCGGGGATGTCGATTGTCCACTCGACCCGGTTTTCGCCGATCGCGGCTGGGTGGCGTAGCTCGTGGTCTACGCCTGCTACCCGCGTTCGCAACAACACGGATCCGCCTTCGGGGTGGTCGAAGACGCAACGGAGGGCCAGTCGGGCTCGGGCTTTGTCAGCGGCGACGCAAACCACCCGGAAGTGCTGGATGGCGCTGGACCCGGTGTCGTGCAGCGAAACCGGTTGCCAGATGCCGCCAGGGTTGAGGCCCGCGGTGCCCGAGAGCTGAGGGTCGAGGATCGCCCCCATAAGGTCGGACCGTTCGTTGGGATCGCCAAAACGGCTGCAAGTCACATCGACTGCCAGAACATGGCGGCGGCGGTCCTTCATGATGTTGGTTACTTCGAATTGGTGCGGAACGAAGTATCCGTCGGTGGCGCCAACGTAGGCACCGTCAAGCCAAATGTCTCCCTGCTGGGCTATGCCGGCAAGGTGGAGCCACCGCCGCCGTCCCGCCTCGAGGGGAGCCATCTCGAAGCGGTGTCGGTGAAGCACGGCCCGCTCGTTGGCCAGTCCCGCCGTGTTGGCCCAGTGACCAGGAACGCTTACCTCGGACCAGCTTCGGTCATCGAGTTCGGGTTCGTGAAACGTTCGGCGGAGTTCTTCGCGAGCGGGGGCAGCGCGCCAGAGGCCGGACAGGTCCATTCCCAAGACGGTAGCCCGCCGCGTCTAGGACGCGATGAGACCGCCGTGTAGGGTCGCCGCCATGCCAAGACCAGAGACCCTTGGGGAACTACGAAGCAGCGGTTGGGAGTCCGTTCCGCTGCGCACCGAGCTCCGAAAGAACACGATCGCGAAGATCCGGGCTAACGAGCCGTTGTTCCCGGCGGTTCTTGGCTACGAAAATTCGGTTGCTCCTCAGCTCGAGAACGCGCTGCTTGCGGGCCACGACATCATCTTTCTGGGCGAGCGGGGCCAGGCCAAGACCCGCATCATCCGGGGGCTGACCGGTCTGCTCGACGAATGGGTGCCAATAATCGCCGGTTCGGAAATCAACGACGACCCTTACAATCCGATTTCGCGTTACGCGATCGACATCGTTGACGAGCACGGCGACGACACCCGGATCAGTTGGATTCATCGCGATGAGCGGTTCGGCGAGAAGTTGGCAACCCCCGATACCTCGATTGCTGACCTAATCGGGGAGGTTGATCCGATCAAGATCGCCGAAGGGCGTTATCTCTCCGACGAACTCACATTGCACTACGGCCTCGTGCCCCGCACAAACCGAGGCATCTTTGCCATGAACGAGCTTCCCGATTTGTCGGAGCGAATTCAGGTTGGTTTGCTCAACGTGCTCGAAGAACGCGATGTGCAGATTCGCGGTCACAAGATTCGGCTTCCGCTCGACGTCATACTTGTCGCCTCTGCGAACCCCGAGGACTACACCAACCGTGGCCGCCTGATCACGCCCCTGAAGGATCGATTCGGTTCCCAGATCCGGACTCATTACCCGCTAGATCTCGACACCGAAGTGGCGATTGTCGAGCAGGAAGCCGACGTGTCGGTTAGCGAAGGGTTCGACCTCACGATTCCTGCCTTCATGACCGAGATCGTGGCGAGCATTACTCACGCGGCCCGAGCGAGTCAGCACATTTCGCAACGGTCCGGCGTGTCGGTCCGGCTCTCGATCTCCAACCAGGAGATCATGGTTGCCAATTCGGTTCGACGAGCGTTGCGAGCCGGACGAGACCTGGCGGTGCCGCGCATTGTCGATCTCGAGGCGTTACCCGCTTCCACGGCCGGCAAGGTCGAAATCGAGACCCTTGACGAGGGTCGCGACGGCGAGATTTTGGCTGGTCTAGTGCGGGCCGGGATTTTGGCGGTCTTCAAAGATCGAGTTCCGCCCGGGAGTCACCGAGCCGTGATCGACGCGTTCGATGGCGATGTGGTTGTCGATACGGGAGAGGACGTTACCGACGAGGCCTATGCCGCGCTGGTCGAGAGGATGCCGGCATTGGCCCCACCGGTCAGGGCGCTGCTCGAAGGTGAAGACAACCCGGAGGCGCCGGCCATGGTGGCCAGCGCTTGCGAGCTTGTACTCGAGGGCCTGCATCTTGCCAAGCGGCTCAACAAAGATTCGGCGGGCGGGCGAGCCCAGTTTCGCAGCCGGGGTTAGCTAGACCTCGAACGAAGCAAACGTTTCGGCAGCCGGTTTACGGGATCGGTCACGGCTGAGGAGACCGCGGGGGCGTTCGAAACCGAGCTTCCACTCGTATCCATCGATGCCGGTGTCGTGGAAGAATCCACACAAACCAAGGTCGACGGCGGCGTCGCGGACGAGGCCCAGCGTGTTGGCCAACAAATGATCGCGCCAAGCTTCGTCGTTGGTGGAGACGCCGTGGCCGGCGATGGCAAGACGATGATCGGGCAACGCGGTGTGGGCGCGATAAATCGCTTCGGCCAGTTCGCGGGGCTCTGGCGCCAGCCCGGACCCGGCCGTTCGGGCTCCGCGAGGCCATGGGGTAAATCCTCCCGATGGACCGATTCCGATCGGGTGGTCGTGAACGAGGCCAACGATGTCGACGGCGTTGATGTAGAGCGGCAGGTCGTGAGCCCGACGGCCGTCTAGTTGCAATACGCCATTGGCGTGGAGCCGTTGCCAACACCAAAGCAAGTCGTCCCAACCGGTGGCCGCCTGCCGTGCTTCGAGGCTGACGCGACCATCGTCCTCGGCGAGGGCGTGGACAGGGTCGGCTCGCCACGCCGTCATGATGGGTTGGCGGCCAGAAGACAACAGCCGAATAGCGTCGTGTTGAGCAATGATCGCTCCTTCGGCCGCGTCGCGCAGTACGACTCGATCTTGTCGTCCCGGTGGACGAGACCCGAGCCCGTATCCCCTGACCGCCCACCCAACAGGGTCGTCGATGGGTACGAAGCCGTCGGCAAACTCGTCGAGCTCCTCTGCGATCCGGTCGACGTGACGAAGCCAGAACCGGTTGCGCGCCGATGCGTCGCGGTGGCCGCCTTCGTCGTCGAGGTACCACCCGGGTAGCGACGTGTGCTGAAGGGTCAGCCAGTTTTGCAGGCCGAGCGATCGGGCATGAGAAAGCATGTCTCGGTAGAGGTCGAGGGCGTCGTTGTCGATTTTGCCCTCTTGGGGTTCGACTCGGGCCCACTCGATGGTCAGACGCCACGCATTGCATCCCAGTGACGCGAACTGGGCCAGATCGTCTCGAAAGTCGGTGGCCAGCCCGGCGCCGTCGTTACTGCGAGGAGCACGGTTGTCGCGTTCGTACTCAGACCAGTCGGCGCCCGGAGCGACTCCCTCGGCCGATATGGACGAAGCAGTAACTCCCTTGAGGAATCGGTTCTCGGTCAGCGGAGTGTGCAGACGCCGGCGTCGAATACGACGCGGTCGCCGACTCGGGTCTGGAACAACGTGCGTTCGCCCTCGGTCCAGAGGTGAACGTCTAAGCGTTCACCCGGGATGACCGGCGATTTGAAGCGCCCTCCCATTGAGCCGAAGCGACTCGCCTGTCCATCGCACAGGGCGTGGAGCAAGGCTCGACCGGTGAACCCAAACGTGCACAGGCCATGAAGGATTGGTGTGTCAAATCCCGCTTGCGCCGAGAATGACGGGTCGGAGTGGAGCGGGTTTCGGTCGCCATTGAGACGGTAGAGGAGAGCCTGGTCGGTCCTGGTGTCGAACCCGATGACCTGATCGGCGTCGCGCTCGGGCAGTACCCAATCAGCGGTCGGCCCCCGGTCGCCGCCCCAGCCGCCTTCGCCGAAGATGAACAGACCGGCACGCGACGTCCACAACGGTTGGCCGTCGAGATCTCGAACGTTGGTTTCGAGCACTACGAGCGCCGCTTTGCCTTTGTCGTAGATGGCGGCCACTTTCCCTTGACCGATCGCCGAGCCTTCGGGGGGCAAGGTTTGATGCAGCGTCACGTGCTGTTCGCCGTGCAACAAAGCAGCAAGATCGAACTCGCCAAAATCGGGTCCCGAGCCCCCGCCGAGCACCACTACCTGGGTGGGCAGAGCCTGCTGGGCGAGGTTCTTGGTGTTCTCAGTTGTGAAGGCCAGTTCGAAGTTGGTCGGGTCGGTTGCTCCTGCACCGACCCCCAAGGCGTAGAGAAGGCTGTCCTTAGAGGTCCACTTGATCTCGTTGTCGGGTCCGGTGGTGCCGACCGCGTTGGGATTGATGGGCATGGGTTGGTCTCCGAAAAAGCTATGGGAGCGAAGTGTCCAGCGTTGTCAGCGCCATTTGTACGATGTTGTCGGCGAGATGAGCACGCGGAATGTCACGTTCTGACGCGGTGGCGACACTGGTAATCAGCCCGATCGAGGCGGCGACCAAGAGTCGAGCGGTTGGTTCGTCGAGTTCGGGTCTTGCCTCGATAAGCGCCTCGACCCACTCTGAAGACCATGACCGTAGCCGCCGAGTCATAGGGGAGCGGCGTTCGTGAGACAGGTGGCGGGCTTCGCTGCTCCACACGGCGATAAGGGCCGAACGATCGAGGGCAACGTCGACGTAGGCCCGGATGTAGGCGCCTAGTAACCCTCGGGGATCGTTGTGACGTTCGCGGGCCTGGTCGTTGATGTGGTTGACCTCGTCAGCGGCCATCCGAATGGCGTCGACGAGGATTTCTTCCTTGGACGAGAAATGCCGATAGATCGCCGGGCCACTGACATCGACGGCTTTTCCGATGTCGTCGACGCTGGTCGCTGGGTAGCCCCGTTCGTGAAATAGCTTGACCGCGGCATCGAGGATGAGATCACGTCGGTTGGCGGGTCGCCGATGACCGTCCTGGGTCTGGTTATCGGGTGAGTCGGTGCTAGCCATGGTTAGTGAACGTTAACGCACTTGCTCGATAGGGTCACCACCACCGAGCGCGGCGACAGGATCGCCCTACGAAGGAAAATGGGCTACGGTCCGCAGATGGTGCGACGCCGCCACCGCCGAGGTCATCGCCAGCCCGCGCACTTTACCTACTCGCGCTGGGACGGCACCCAAAGAGGTTTTGACGTTGATGCCGACCATCTATTTGGCGAGATGGCCGACGACCTGCTGTATCACGGCGACGTAAACAGCGCGCTTCGCCAAATGATGCAGGGCGGAATGACCGACCGCGACGGGCGACAGATGGAGGGCATTCGAGACATGCTCGAACGTCTCCGAGAACGCCGACGCGAGCTGCTCGATACTTACGATCTAGGCGGGGTGTTCGACGACATCGCCGAATCGCTGCGTGACATCGTCGAGCAGGAACGAACCGCGCTCGACGAAACGGCGGGTGACGATGCGGCGATGAAAAACATGGAACTCGACATGTTGCCGCCCGACCTGGCTGGCCAGGTCAAGAGCTTGCAGAACTACGATTTCCAGAGCCCCGAGGCGAAGCAACAGTTCGAGGAGCTCATGGAAAAGCTCCGCGAACAGGTGATGCAGCAATATCTGGATCAGGTGGCCGACGGTGTCAACGAGATGTCAGCCGAGGAGCTCCAGCGGGTCAAGGACATGTTGGCCGCCCTCAACCAGATGCTCGAACAGCGGGCCAATGGTGTCGAACCCGACTTTGCGGGGTTCATGAACGAGTTTGGCGACTTCTTCCCCGAGAACCCTCAGACGCTCGACGAGCTACTCGAAGTCATGGCTCAACGTATGGCTCAGATGCAGCAGATGCTCAACTCGATGACCCCTGAGCAACGCCAACAGTTGCAGGAGCTGAGCGACCAACTGCTCGACGATATGGACCTGCAGTGGCAGATGAATCAGCTGGCCGACAATCTCCGTGGCCAGTTCCCCCAAGCCGGTTGGGGACAGTCATACGACTTCCAGGGCATGGACCCGCTCGACATGCCTCAAGCGCTCGACATGATGGGCGAGTTGGGTGACATCGATCAACTCGACAACTTGCTTCGGGGGGCGACCAATCCCGGTGCTCTGGCCGAAGTCGATATCGATCGGGCGAGGGATTTGCTCGGCGAGGAGAGCGCCGAGAGCCTCGAACGTATGGCCGAGTTGGCTCGGATGCTCGAAGAATCGGGGCTCATAGAAAACCGCGAGGGAAAGTACGAACTCACCCCTCGAGCGATCAGGAAGATCGGAAATGGGGCGCTCGACGAGCTGTTCAAACGGATGTCGCCCGACACGCTTGGCAAGCACGCCCTCGAACGCACCGGCGCCGGCCACGAGCGCGATTTCGACACCAAGCCGTACGAATACGGCGACCGCTTCAACCTCGATATCGGCAAGACCTTACGCAACGCCGTCGGGCGCACGGGCGGGGGAACCCCGGTTCGACTTCACCCCGACGACTTCGAGATCGAGCGAACCGAACAGCTCGTGCAGTCGAGCACTGTATTGATGCTCGATGTGTCGATGTCGATGGCCATGCGCGACAACTTCTTGCCGGCCAAGAAGGTCACGATGGCGCTCTACTCGCTGATATCTAGCCAATACCCGCGAGATTTTCTGGGGCTTGTGTCGTTTAGCGAAGTGGCCCGCGAGTTCAACGCTGCCACGCTTCCGGAGTTGTCGTGGGACTATGTCTACGGCACCAACATGCAGCATTCGTTTCAGATTGCTCGAAAGATGCTGGCCCGCCAGTCCGGCACAAAGCAGATCATCATGATCACTGACGGCGAACCCACCGCCCACATTACTGCGTCTGGTCAGCCCTACTTCAACTACCCCCCTTCGCAGCAAACGGTCGATCTCACTTTGGCCGAAGTTGCAAAATGCACTCGCGAAGGAATCCGAATAAATACTTTCGTGCTCGATGTCACCCACTACCTACAGAACTTCGTCGAGCAGATCTCCAAAATGAACGGGGGCCGGGCTTTCTTCACGACCAACGAGAACCTCGGCGATTACGTGTTGATGGATTTCGTCGAGAACAAACGAACGATGGTGCGGGGACGGTGACTTCGACAACTGCTCGGTTGCTCAACGCCATGGGCCTGCGGCCGACAGGAGTTCGGTGGGATTCAACGGCGTAACTCAGTCTGGGGCCTCCGAAGGCCGAGGACCGTGGTTATTGGTTGACGCGCAACGTCAGCTATCAGCGGCGCTGGACGGGGCGCCACCCGGCTCTGTCGAACGGGTATTGCAGGCCAACCTCGAGCGTCTCGGTGCGGCGATGGGGCTTACGTGGTTGGCCGATTGGCCCAGCCGTCGCGGTGGTTTGGAGTGGTCCGATGGGTTGGCCTCCGGCATCGACTGGTCGAGCGTTGTTGGTCGACAGGGCGAACTTTGCGAGGCCGGCGGTGTAGTCGGTTGGTCCGAGGGCGACACCTACTTCTTGGCAGCATCGTTATCAGCTCAACCCGGCAACGAGCGGATTCTCGTGGGAGCAAGCGCAGTCGTGCCTCGGATGTCGACATGTTTCGCGTTCGAAGCGATGGCCCGAATCATCTCGGTGGCTCGCCGCCAAGCGGAATCGGAAAGCGAACTTGCTGGCCGGGTCGACTTGCAGCTCTTTTTGAGCTCGATCTCGTCGCTGGCGGCGGTCGGGTCAGAGGCCGCTCTCGACGACATCTTGCAGCGCACCTGTGCCTACTTTGGCATCGGCACTACTTCGCTGTGGCGACAAATCGAGTCCGGTTGTGAGTTGGTCGCGCACAGCGACCCGTCCATGCACGGTTGCGAGGTGCAGATTCCCCTGGTTGGCGACGCCATGGATCAGCTTCTGACGGCTGGTCACCTGACTTACCCGGTTGGACATTTCACCGATCGTGCCGACCTCGCTCAGCCCGATTCGGCCGGCGTCCTGGTTGTGCCGCTTGTTGGTAACAACGGCGGCGAGGGGTATTTTGCTTTGGCCGATCCGGGTAGCCGGGACTGGAACGAGGACGACATCTACGCCGCTCAGTCGGTGGCCCGTAGCTGTCAGAAGTTGATGGCCCGTCGCCGCGCCGAAACGGTTCTTGAGCAGCGGCTTCGAGCCGAGACCATGCTGCGCGACGTTGCCTCGGCCGCCGCTCGGGCTCACGCCGACGAACAAGCGACCCTAACTGACCACTTTCTGGCCACTGCCATTGAGCACTTCGGGTTGACCGCCGCGTCCACCTGGACCACCAACTCTGCTGGCGACCAACTGGTCCGTCAGAGAGGAGTGCGATCTGATGGCCGTGATGTAACCGCGCCAGCCCGCGTATCGTCCCAGCGACTGTCTGTTCCGGACCTACTGGAGCGAGGCTTCGCCATTCTCGATGCGCCAGATATCGACGAATTGGAACAGGTGCGGGTGGGAGGCGAAGGCCTCATCCTCCTTTTGCCGATTGGCGAGCCGGACGGAAGGTTCGGGGCGCTGGCTCTAGTGGCGCCGGAGGGTCGGAGTTGGCACTCTGGCCCGGTCGACGACGCGATTGGTCTCGCGCTGGTTGTGAGGCAAACCTACGCCCGATTTGCGGCCGAGCAACTGGTGCAGCGTCGACTGGTTCTTGAGGAGCTCAGTCACCGGATAGCAGTTCTTGCGGTCGACGCGCGCGTCGACAACGTTTACGACGTGCTGGCCCAGATTCTCGACGAGTGCTGTGATTTCTTCGGAGTGAGCGAGGCTCAGATCTGGCGTATCGAAGGACCGTCGGCGCTGCTGAGGGTGGCCCGTCGCCGCGTCGGTACCGCCGCTCTGCCAGGACTATCGGTTCCGATTCCGGCCGAGCCGCCCGTCGCCGCTCGTCGATCGGTGTTTGCCCGCCTTGCTGATTTCCATCCTGGCGAGGATGTGCCGTTGCTTGATCCCCTCGACTCGCGTCTGGTGATCAACGGATACGGGGGCCCGTCGGGATTGCTGGGCATGCTGGTGCTGGTCGACAGCTCTATTAGACGCTGGAGCGCCGATGAGCTCCGTACGCTTCGGTCGATTGCCGACACGATCGGGCAGATCCGGTATCGGCTATTGGTTCGCAGAGAGCTCGACCGCCAGCGCGAGGCCGAGGCGATTATTGCCGAGACAGCGGTCGCGTTCGTCGACGCCTCTCCCGCGGCAATCCCGAGCGAGGTCGAAAAGGCCCTCGGCCGGTTACGTGAGCATTTGGGTTGTTCGTCAGTGGCCTTGTTCGAACTCGACCACGACACTTTGCAACTCGACTGCTCGTCTGAGGTGACCCACGATGGCCAACCGCTGCAACGCAACTACGCGCCGTTGAATCGCGACGATGTCGCGGTTGCTCGGATTCTCGACCCGACGAGAGGCCCGGAATGGACGTTCTCGGACCTGATCGGTCTGCCACCCGGGATCGACCGCACCAGCTTGCTCATTGTTGATTCGGTGGTTGGTCGCGACATTCTCTTGTTGTCGGCAGCGAACCGACTCGGCCAAGAATTCATTGCCGGACAAGAGACCGTGATTCGGGCCATGGCCGGTCTTTTGGGCCAGCTCCGGTCGCGGTTGTTGCTCGAAGCCGAGGCTGAACTGCGCAGCATGGCCGACCAATTGATCGGCCAGATCGCCGCCGACTTTGTACAACTGTCTCTCGAGGATGCCGACGAAGGAATCCACCAATCGCTCGAGTTGATCTGCGACATGTTTGGTCTGCGCGCCGCCGTGCTCTGGAAGACCGATGGTGATTCCAAGCTGCACAGGCGGATAACGGCGGTCGGGGACGGCACTCTCGATATCGACTTGTTGCCGCTGACAGCTGAGCCCGACGAGTGGAGACAGGCGCTTGGACTGCACGAGCGCGGTGAGGTGGTGACCTTCTCACCAGGAGCCGCGGTCGGCGACTCGGCATTTTCGAACGCGACGTTCTCGTTCGTTGGGATCGGTGACCCTGGCTCGCTGGCCGGTGGGATTGGCGTAATTAACGAGCGACCTCAGCATCGTGTGTCGAATCTTGACGTTTTGCACAGCCTGCTCGACGCGGTTGGCAACCTGGTGAAGCAGCTTTGGCGACGGCTCGAGTCAGATGCCGAAGTCGGTCGCAGGTTGGCCCACGAGGACATGTTGCGGCAGTTCGCCACGCGCCTCGCCGTCGCCGACCCCAGCGACAAAGATCCGGCCGAAGATACTTTGGGCTGGTTGGCTCATTGTCTGCATCTCGATCATGTGTCGTTGTGGAGGACGACCTTCGACAAGGGCGTCATCAGCGGCGAGTTGCGCCTCGAGTACGGCGAAACTGCCGATCTGCGCTGCTTGCCCGATGTGCGCCAAGTCGAAGCAGCGGTGGGCGACGAACCAAACAGGGTCGTGCCCGAAAGTAGCTGGCAGTCATTGGTCGATGCCGATCTGCCGCTCGTCCGTCTAGCGCGCGAGACTCTGGGCTTGGAGAGGCCTCGGCGCGTCGGGTTCGTTGCCGATGGCGACGATTCCCTGATGTTCTTCACCCGCCCTGGCGACGCGGCGTTCGCCGAGCCGGTGGTTTCGCTGCTGTCTTCGGCTCTGACCATCTTGACCCAACACGAAGCGAAGGCGGCAGCTGAGCGGGCTTTCACAGCGGCATTCAGCGCCGCGCCAGTGGGCATCTCGATTCGCGATTCGTCGCTGCGGCTGATCTCTTGTAACGCCGCGTATGCCGAGCTCACCGGCCGCACCGAAGCCGAGCTCAAAGGGACTCGACTCAACGTGGTGATGGGTCCGGGACAGCTCTCCGACAGCTTGGATCGCGAGGTCCAGCCTCTAGATGTCGATGGGAAAGCTCGCGAGTCGGCGTACCGGCACCCCGACGGCACGATTGTGTGGGCCCGCGTTCGTTCCACGCTGGTGGAGCTGCCCGGCCGCCACGATCCGGTCTATTTCACCTATAGCGAAGACATCACCGAGCAGCGACGTGGCCGCCACCTGCTCGAGTACCAGGCAGCCCACGACGAACTCACCGGGTTGCCAAACCGTCGCTCCTTGGTGAGCGACGTGGCCGATGAACTAACGCGCGGGGTCGACTGTTCCGTGCTCATACTGGACCTGGATCGATTCAAGGTGGTGAACGACTCGCTTGGCCATACCGCCGGCGACCAGCTACTTATTGCCTGCGCCGATCGCATCCGTCTGTCGTTGCGCCCTGGCGACACTGTGTGTCGGCTCGGCGGTGACGAGTTTGCCATCTTGCTACGTAAGCCCGCCGATGCCGCCGCTGCTGCGCTGGTTGCCGATCGTTTGCTTCGTCTCCTATCGGAGCCCGTGACCCTCGGCGACGACGAAATCTTCCCATCGGCCTCGATTGGCATAGCGATTCCCGAGCAAGGTGACACCGTCGAAGATCTTGTGCGTCATGCCGACGCCGCGATGTATCAGGCCAAGGCGCAGGGCCGCGACCGTTGGGTACATTTCGATCGCTCGATGCGCGACGCCGTTGTCGAACGCATTCGCACCGAGACCGACCTTCGTCGCGCCATCGACAACGGTCAGCTCGAGGTTCACTTCCAGCCCGAGTTCATGTTGGACACCGGCCAAATCGTCGGCGCCGAAGCACTGGTTCGTTGGCGTCACCCCGAACGAGGGTTGTTGGCTGCTGGCTCGTTCATCTCGCTGGCCGAAGAGACCGGGCTAGTGGTCGATCTCGGCCGGTGGGTGTTGGGTCAGGCAACGATGCAAGCCGCCGAGTGGATACGAGACGGCTACGACATCTTGGTGAGGGTCAATCTCAGCGCGCGTCAACTTCGTGCCGCGATAGTCGGCGAAGTTCAGCAGGCCTTGGCGGCCGCGGCGCTAGCGCCAGAGCGTCTGTGTTTAGAACTCACTGAGACCGCCATCATGGACGACGTCGCCGAGTCGGCCAAGATTTTGCAACAGTTTCGAGAATTGGGGGTGCAGGTCGCGATTGACGATTTCGGCACAGGATTCTCGTCCCTGTCTTACCTCAAACGGTTCCCGGTCGACATCTTGAAAATCGACCGAAGCTTCGTGGACGGTGTGGGCGTAGATCCCGATGACACCGCCATTGTTCGGTCAATCATCGTGCTTGCTCGTACGCTGCGCCTCGACGTCGTGGCTGAGGGCATCGAGGACGCCACCCAGGTCGACGAACTGGTCAGGCTCGGTTGCACTCGGGGGCAGGGCTTTCATCTTGCTAAGCCCGCTCCTGCGGGCGACGTGACCATGTTGCTCGGCCACTGCGCTGTCGGCGAAACTTGAGGCCTGCTCAAACGGCACGAAAAATGGCAGAAATCTTCCCAAAAAGTCGGGGTCGGGCTTTACAAACTGGTGGTTACAGTGCTGTAATTACAGCCGTGGCAGCAGGCGGGGATCCACGCTCGGATCCGTCGTTGTCATGCCGGAGGACCTCATGGCTATTCACCACGAAACAGAACCCGAAGAAAAGTCTTGGCAGGATTCCGCCAACTGCCTGGGCGTCGACCCCGATCTCTTCTTCCCCGAACGGGGGGCTTCAACCCGCGAAGCCAAAGAAGTGTGCCGTGGTTGCGTAGTGCGCGAGGATTGCCTCGAATACGCGCTGCAAAATGGCGAGAAGTTCGGCATTTGGGGTGGCATGAGCGAACGGGAACGCCGCCGTATTCGCCGCCAGCGAGCCCTCGCTCGTGCTGCCGCGGCGGCGCAGTCGGTGACCATCACTGCTTAAATACGGAGCCGAGTCATTCGGTTCATGGGTGTTTGGCTCATACTTTCGATAGCAAAGTCGCGGTAAACTCGCCGTATGAACCTCGGAACACCCGAACTGCTCGTAATCCTCGTCATCATCTTGTTGGTCTTCGGCGGCGCCAAGCTTCCGAAACTTGCTCGCTCGTTGGGCCAGGCCCAAAAGGAATTCAAGGACGGCCTTTCCGAAGGCGCCGACGAAGATTCCAGCAAAGACTGATCCTTCCCGTTGACGGGCGCCGGCCCAACTGGCCCGCCATCGAACGACAACGTCCCAACCTGGGACGAAGTCGCCCGCGACCACGGCCGGTTCATGTATTCGGTCGCTTTCCGACTTTCCGGGAACCACTCCGACGCCGAGGACGTTCTCCAAGAAGCTCTGGTGCGCGTAAAGCGCGGGCTCGAGAGTTATACCCCCGGTTCGCTCCACGGATGGCTGGCTCGCATTGTGACCAACGTTTTTCTCGACGAGACCCGGCGACGCGGTCGCCGGCCGCAGGTCCAGCTTCCCGATGATCCGGATCGTGTAATCGCGGGGTCTCCCGGCGCCGACGAAGCGCTGGCAATGGAGCAGCTCCCAGACCACCTTCAAACGGCATTGGCCGGACTCCCCGACGAATTTCGCGCTGCCGTTGTACTGTGCGACGTTGCGGGCCTGACTTACGGCGAAATTTCTGACCATCTTGGTGTTCCCGTTGGCACAGTGCGCTCCCGGGTTCATCGAGGCCGTATGCGCCTGCGCGAGGTACTGCGATGAACCCAGAAGACGATCGATTCAGCGCATGGCTCGATGACGAGCTCGGACCCGCCGAGCGCCTCGCGGTCGAGCAAGAACTTGCAGCCAACCCGAAACGGGCCGCCGAGGTCGAGGACCTCGCGTCCGTGCGATCTCTGTTGCGAAACGCAGCATTGATCGAACCACGTGACGGGGCGCTTGACCGCATCGTGTCCAGCGTGGCTGCCGATCCTGGGCTTGCACCGGTGATCTCGCTGGCGAGTCGTCGGAGAGTCCCGTTGATTGCCGCGATGGCGGCTTCGTTTGCGATCATCGCGAGCGTCGTTGGTGGCCTCGGAGGATCGAGCACCCTCCCCGCGGTGGGGCGCCTGATCGCCCAGCACGAGGCGGCCGCATCGGTAAGTCATCACGATCCAATCACCGCGACCGACATGCCCACGCTCGGCGACACCATGGCCTTGATGCACACCGAAGCCGACCACGGCGTAGTTCATGCGCTGTACGCAACCGACGAGGGCGACATGGTTTCGGTTTTTCGCCAAGACGGGCACCTCGATGCCGAGGCGCTCAGCGACGACATGCACGGCATGGGATCAACTTCGGACATGGGCGGCCACGCCATGTGGAGCGCCGACGTCGACGGCTCCCACGTGGCGGTACTCGATGGTGACGGCTATGTGTGGACCGTGGTCACGTCGACCAACACAGAAATGTCTATGGACGTGATGGCCGATCTGCCTGGTAGGTCCGAGAGCGTTGCCGATCGACTGGCCGCGGTTGCCGAGTCGATAGTTGAACCGTTCGAACTTTTTGGGAGTTAGTCGAGGGCATTTAGGCCGAGGCGACGGCGAGGCGACGGGCCCGTAGGACGCGGCGCCGCTGACGTTCGCTGCAGCCACCCCAGACCCCGTGATCGATGCGGTTTCGCAACGCATACTCGAGGCAGCGTTCTTGGACCGGACATCCTTCGCAGATTCGTTTGGCGACTTCTACGCCAACGCCATCTGAGGGGAAAAAGGTGTCGGGGGGATGGGTGGCGCAATTCCCTCGTGCCATCCAGTTGGTGTCCATTTGGGTCTCCTTGGTCGAACCGCCGTCCAACCGCCCATTGCTTGCGTTTAGGTATTACGCCCACATTGGGCTGAAAGTTCCCGTAAAAGGTCAATCGGCCCATTGACACTTGCAACCTAAGCGATATTTGTCGCGTGTGATCGGCACCTACTACACACCGTTTCGCCGGTACACTTCGACGCCATGACCGATACAGCCGACGCCGAGATCGAAGAGCCTCCGGTAGGCCAAGCCACGATTGTTTACCTCGGCCCTGCCGCTCCGCACTGGGAAATCCGTGCGGTGTACGGCGAGCGTCAGCTGATGGATGGGTTCCGTGACCGGGTGAACGCCCGGCTCATGTTGTTGCCGCCTCACGATCCCCAGTTCCGGCGCAATCGCGAGCGGGTAAACCGCGACGGCGAGCGAGAACGGATTATCGTCGAATGGGACCTTGGCTACCCCGAAGACGTGCCGGTTTCCAACTGACCCGAAATTGAGGACGTTTCGTGACCACGATTGGTATTGATCTCGGTGGCACGAAAACCCTGGCAGTACTTGTCGATCAAGGCGAGGTCGTGGCCAAGGCCAAGCGGCCCACTCCTCGCGCCGGGGGCCCAGATGCGGTCCTCAACACCGTTGTTCGGGTTGCCGAGATGGTGGATCCTGGTGGCGACGCCCACGCGATTGGTATCGGAGCCCCCGGCCCGGTCGTGCCCGGATCGGGCATTCTGCCGGCGGCGCCGAACCTGCCCGACTGGGACCACGACGTTGCCGTCGGCGAGTTTGTTTCCGAACGTCTTGGAGCGCGCCCCGTCGTTGTAGACAACGACGTGAACGTCGCGACCCTCGCCGAACATCGCCTCGGCGCGGGACGTGGTTTCGACAACATGCTTGGAGTGTTCGCCGGGACAGGCGTCGGCGCGGGATTGATTTTGGACGGCGCACTGCGCCAGGGACCTCGAGGCTTGGCCGGCGAGATCGGCCATACGTTCGTGGCGTTCAGGGACTTGGCCGATGCGTCGGTAGGTCGCGGCGAGACCGAGGACTACGCCGGGCGCAACTCGTTGGAACGGCGAGTCCGGGCCAGCAACGACCCCGACGCCGCAGCCATCCTCGATCTTGTAAAAGACGGTCGGCTCAAGTCGAAGGCGTGGAGCGACGCCCGAGCGGCGGCTAACCCTCTGGCGCTTTGTCTACTCGACGACGCCGCCGCGGCGCTCGCCACGGCTATTGCTTCGGCGGTTGTGCTTCTCGACATCGAACTGGTTGTACTTGGCGGGGGGTTCGCCGAACGATTGGGTGAAGAGTTCCGAGCTCGTGTCGAAGGAGAAGTGATGACCCGAGCATTTGCCGATACCACCGCTCCTGTACGAGCAGCGCGGCTTGGTGATGTCGGTGGCGCGCTCGGTGCCGCGCTACTGGTAGAACCGGCGTCGCGGTGAGCGCGATCCCCGAGCCTCGCAGCGGTTCGGTAGTCGCCCGCGTTGCGGGCTGGGACATCAACGACACGATGCTGCTCAACCGCGAACTTAGCTGGCTGGCCTTCAACGCTCGAGTCCTTCAGCTGGCGGTCGACCCCCACGTCCCGATGCTCGAGCAACTGCGCTATCTAGCAATCTTCAGTAGCAATCTTGACGAGTTCTTCCAGGTTCGGGTTTCGGGTCTGCTCGATCAGGTGGCGGCCGGCATTTCGGTACCAGGCTCCGACGGTCGCCCTCCCGCGGCGCAGCTTGAATTGATTCGCGAAGTCGTGACCGAACTGTGTGCCCAGCACGAGCGAATACTCGTCGACGACTTGCGACCGGCTCTTTATCGCGAAGGGATAGCGCTGCTCGATTGGGAGGAGTTGTCGGCGATCGAGCAACAAGACGCCTCGACCTGGTTCCGCGACCGGATCTTCCCCGTGCTGACTCCGCTGGCGGTCGATCCCGGTCACCCATTCCCCTACGTGTCTGACCTCTCGCTCAATCTGGCCGTGGTGCTCGAAGGTGATGACCATCCCTTGTTTGCCCGGGTGAAGGTTCCCAATACCTTGCCTCGTTGGTTCGCCATCGGCGAGACCGATCGATATGTTCCCCTCGAGCAGGTCATCGGCGCGCACCTCGACGCGCTGTTTCCGGGTATGACCGTGGTGGAGCATCACCCGTTTCGGGTATCACGCAATGCCGACTTGTCGGTCGATCTTGACGATGCCGATGATTTGCTGTCGGCCGTCGAGTTCGAGCTCCGCCGTCGTCGCTTCGGGCGGGCCACACGGCTCGAAGTTGGCGCTTCGATCTCTTCGAATGTGCTCGACTTGTTGTTGCGAGAGTTTGATCTCGACGAGTCGGCGGTCTACTCGGGCTCTGCGCCGCTCGACGCCACATCGCTGACCCAGATCGCCAACCTCGACCGCCCCGACCTTCGTTGGCCCGAATCAAAAGGAGTCGTTGATCCTCGCCTTCGCAACGGTGAGGACGTCGCCGACTTCTTCAGTGTCATACGCAGTGGCGACTTGCTCGTGCACCACCCTTACTATTCGTTCAGTAGGTCGGTCGTTGAGTTCATTCACCAAGCGGCCAACGACCCGCAGGTGTTGGCGATCAAACTCACCTTGTATCGAACCAGCGGTAACAGTCCCATTATCGATGCGCTCGTTCACGCCGCCGAACATGGCAAGCAGGTCGCGGTTCTGGTCGAACTCAAAGCTCGATTCGACGAGGCGGCCAACATCGAGTGGGCTCGCCGCCTCGAAAAGGCGGGTGCTCACGTTGCCTACGGGTTCCTCGGCTTGAAGATCCACACCAAGGTCGCCATGGTCGTGCGCGAAGAGGGCGGCGGGATTCATCGGTACTGCCACCTCGGCACCGGCAACTACAATCACCGCACCGCCCGGGTCTACGAAGATCTGGGCATCCTGACCGCAAACGCTCAGGTCGGCGAAGACGTAGCCAAGTTGTTCAACTATCTGACCGGCTACGGGCGCGACCTTCACTACGACAAGCTGATGGTCGCCCCCGACTCCCTACGCGAATCGCTCGTCGACTTGATCGATCACGAGATCGAGTCGGGCCGTGGTCGCCTCATCTTCAAGATGAACAGCTTGGTCGACGGGCCGATTATCGCCAAGCTCTACGAAGCCTCGCAGGCTGGCGTCGACATCGACTTGATAATCCGTGGCAGTTGCGCCCTACGCCCGGGGGTGAGCGGCTTGTCCGAACGGATTCGTGTGCGGTCGATTGTTGGTCGCTATCTCGAGCACTCGCGGATTTACCATTTCGGCAATGCCGGCCCTGATGGGGCGGGCTCAACGTTCATTGGATCGGCCGATCTGATGGGTCGAAATCTCAATCGTAGGGTCGAAGCTCTGGTGCGAATTGACACACCCGCACTGCGCGATCGCCTTACCGAAGTGCTCGACGTCTTGTTAAATGACGACCGGCTGGCGTGGACCCTTGATGGTGATGGGGTTTGGTCCAAGCGTCACGGGCCGGCGGCGGTCGACACTCACCTTCGGCTTTCACAACTGGCGAGAGCGCGCGTCGGTGGGTAGCGCGTCCGAGTTGCTCGAAGCACGTCCAGAGATTGAGGTGTGGGCCGGGGGTGGGGTGGTCTGCCGCTTGGTCGATTCCAACATCGAGGTTTTGTTGATTCATCGCCCTCATCGCGATGATTGGTCGTTTCCCAAGGGGAAACTCGACCCCGACGAGACCGTACGCCAGTGTGCCCGCCGCGAGGTCTTGGAGGAGACTGGTCTGCAGTGCCGGACGGGCGCGAGGTTGGCCGTGGTCGAATACCTCGACGGCAGAAAGCGTCGCAAGGCAGTGGTCTATTGGGCGATGGCCGTCGAGTCAGGTCGGTTTGCCAAGAACGACGAGGTCGATGCGGTCGGTTGGTTTGATCTCGCGTCGGCTCAACAAGTTCTCAGTTATCGTCGCGATGTGGAGATGCTCGCGGATATCAAGGTGTCAGTGTTGTCATCTACGCTGTCGTCGTGACCGACAACGGGTGGCGCCCCATACGCAAACCGCAACCCGAACGGCGAGGAGCCGAGGGATTCGTTGTCTCGCCGTTTACGCGGCTCGCCCGAGTCCACGCCGCTGGTGCCGCGTCCGACGCGGCGATAGCGGTCACCCTCGCCGGGTCGATTTTCTTTTCGATCAGCCCCGACGACTCTCGGGGTCGAGTTGCTCTCTATCTCTTATTGACGATGGCCCCTTTCGCTATCGTCGCGCCGTTGCTGGGTCCGGCGATCGATCGAGCCCGTGGCGGGCGCCGCCTCATGATCATGATCACCGCCGCGACGCGGTGTGTGTTGGCCTTCTTCATGATCAGCAACATCGAGACCTTGTGGCTGTTCCCGCTCGCGTTCGCGGTGCTTGTTTCGCAGAAGGCCTACTCGGTGGCCAAGAGCGCGGTTGTTCCCGAACTGGTGCGGTCCGAAACCGATCTGGTCGGGGCGAACAGCCGTTTGGCCCTCCTCAGCGCGCTGGCCAGCATGGGCGGGGCCTCGATTGCCGGGGTCTTGTCGCTAATCGGTGGCCCCGCATTCGCGGCCGCAGTGGCGATGATGGGATTCGCGGTGACCGCCGGCCTATCGACCCGAATCGCGCGAACCGTGGTGGCGGCCGAACCGGTGGCTGCGCTCGAAAAAGCCGAACTACGCGACGCTCCGGTCTTGCTCGCCGCGTATGCCACCGCTTTCCTTCGTGGCATCGTTGGCTTTGTCACGTTCATGTTGGCCTTCGAGTTCAGAGGCGGCAAGGACGGGCTCGATGTCGCAACCATCGGCTCGGCGGCTGGGGGGATGACTGCCACCGTTCGAGATATCGACATTGTTGGCGACCCAGCGGCCCCGGCCTGGCACTTTGGGTTGGTGCTGGCCGCCGCCGGTGTGGGCGCTCTGTCTGGTGCACGCGTGGCGCCACTGGTAAGGCGGCGGTTCTCCGAGGAGCGAATGTTGCAAACCGTGTTGGCCGGCGTCGCCGCCGCCGGACTTTTTGCGGCGTTCTCGTTCAACTTGGTCGGTGCCGCGTTGTTATCGCTGGGGGTCGCGGCCGGAGCTTCGACCGGCAAGCTGGCGTTCGACTCACTGGTTCAAAGAGCCGCACCCGATGCCAACTATGGGCGCTCATTCGCTCGGTTCGAGGCCCGCTTTCAGTTCGCGTGGGTTATCGGTGCGTTCATCCCCGCGGTGATCCCACTCAACCTCGCCGTTGGTGGTGTGGGTGTCGCAGCCGCCGCGCTCTTTGCCTTGGTCTCCTACATCATCGGGCGTCCCGCCACGTCGGTAATTTCGTGGCGGCCTCGGCCCCGGCGCAGAGTCGGAGCCAACCCTCTGGCCGCGTCTGCCCAACCGGATGTTGCCGATGTCGCTGACCCCGAAGCCTCCAAATACGAAGACGAATACTCCGAAGACCCCGAAGATGGGGTGGACTTCAGCGACGAGGACCTTCGCCCGTCGCAGCCCGAGGCGCCCGCTGGCACTGCTGAGTGGGCCGCCAGCTGGGGCGACTCGGCTCCGATCGTGTCGTCAGTCGACGGGGTCGAGGTCGAACGGTCCTTGGGCGCGGGTGAGCAAGATCCCGACGAGTCGGGCAACCAGGCCGGCTCAGCGGGGTAGGTCGATTCGGGCAAGCCAAAGCCCCGGCGCGTCGACTTCGGCCGGCGTGGGAAGATTCTCGGCTTTGGCAAACAAACGGCTCAACCCGTCGGCGCCGGCTCGTTCGACAACTCCCGCGGCGAAGTCGGCTCCCCGCTTGTATTGGGCGGCGTCCAGTTCGAGACCGAGAATCCGCTCGACGAAGCGGTCGCTGGCGTCGGCTTGGACCCGCCGTCGGCGTAGCGCTTCTGACAACATGTCGTACGAACCGATCAGCGTCGAGCCAACATGGTCCATGATCGAGTCGACGAAACCGGTGATCGCCGCGACCAACGCGGTGAGTTCGGGTTGCAGGGCATCTTGGGTGCTGCTTCGGACTGCTCCCAAGATGAACTCTGGATTGTTGAGAGACGACTGCAGTTCGGCCAGAGCTTCGGGTCCGGCCGAGAGATCGAGGCCGCCGAACTGTTCGCCGAGTTGATCAGGGTTGGTTTCGAACGCCGAGGCATGGCGTTGAAGCAAGTCGGTTAGCCGGTCTCGAACATGAGGTACCGAAAGAACGGTCTGATGAGCAACTTCGTGCAGGCACACCCACAGTCGCACGTCGGCCCGGTCGAGCGACCAGTTGTCGGCGAACTCGTCGACGTTGCGGACAAGGATCAACATCGGGGCGTCGACGGGGCGCGGTACGGGAAGGTCGAAGCCGCCCATCGCTCGTCGAGCCAGGTGCCCCACCATCGACCCGGTGGTCATGGACAGCATCATCGGTGCCAGCATCTGCGACAGCGACGACATCATGGCGGCCATTGGGTCGTCGGCGGGAAGATCGTCGGCGGTGGGCAGGGTGCCAGCCATGGATTCCGAAAGCGTTTCGAACAGAGGTCGGTAGTCTTCGATCGTGCGGTCGGCCCACTGCGAGCGGTTGCCGATCTCGACCCGAAGCGGCCCGCGTTGAGCGACTGGCAGATCGGTCGCCGCGGCGATCTGAAGTTCGGCTACACGGACCAGCCCTTCGACGGCGATACGGTCGGCCGGTTCGATGTTGGACTCGGCAATACCGTCGTTGGCGATGGTGTGAGCCAGTTGTCGGGCCGCGTCGCCTCCGCCGGTTCCTCGCTGGCCCTGCATCATTTTCATGAGCTCGCCGATGAACGGGATTTCGCCAAATGGGTCTTGGGGTGGCAGTCCGTCGCTCATGAAGGCATCGTAGGACAGAATCGTTCAATTTTTGGCGTGCCCACCGCGCGCCGCCATGGTTCGGGAGGCCTGTTATGAGAATTGTCGTGACCGGCGCGGCCGGGGCAGTTGGTCAGCGCGTCGTTCGCCATCTGCATGCCCACCACCCCGATGCCGACATCTTGGGAGTCGACCGCGTCGCTCTGGCGGCAGCCCCCGGCACCTCCGTCAAACAGGTCGATCTGGGTTCGAGCGATCTCGGTGGGGTGTTCGCCGCGGCCGACACAGTGGTTCATCTGGCGAGCGCGACAGTGCCCGATGCGGTCGACCCGTCCGCTGATGCGCTCGAGTTGGTGATCTTACGGCGCGTGCTCGATGCGGCTCACGAGGCCGGCGTGCGCCACCTCGTTGTTCTGTCGACGGCGATGGTCTACGGGGCTTGGGTGGGCAACCCGGTTCCGTTCACCGAAGATGCGCCGGTGCGGCCCAACCCTGATTTCGCCTGGGCCAATGTGCGGGCTGCGGTCGAGCAGGCGGCCCTCGAGTGGGGAGTTGGTCGCGACGTGGCGGTGGCGGTGCTGCGCCCAACCGCCGTTGTGACCGACGATGCTCTTGGCAAACTCGCTCGTGTCCTGCATTCCGCGCGGGTGGGCATCGCCGCCGAAGGTGATCCGCCGGTGCAGTACTTACACGTCGACGACTTGGTCTCGGCGATTTCGGTTGTCGTTGTTTCGCAGTTTGACGGCGTCGCCAACGTTGCTCCGGACGGGTGGATTCCGCCCGACGAGCTTCGAAATCTCGAAGGCCCCCGTGCTCGCGTGCGGGTGCCGGGCTGGGCTGCTCGCGCTATCGCAGCGCTGCGGTTCGGGGCCGGACTCAGCTCGATCCCGCCCGGGATAGTGCCGTATACGTCGCACTCGTGGGTGGTATCCAACGACCGGATCCGCTCGTTGGGCTGGTCGGCGACCTACACAAACGAAGAGGCGTGGGTGGTGTCACACGAGCCGAGCACGCTCGACCGTCTACCGGCCCGCCGCCAACAAGAACTGGCGCTGGCGGCGGTTGGGGCCCTCGTCGTTTTGTTTACCGCAGGAGTAGTTCTCGTAGTTCGGCGAGCTCGTCGCCGCGAACGGAGTCTGGGTTAGATCGTTCGTGGTCGGACTTTTGCTCGCCGTCGCGGTTTGTGTCGGAGTCGGCATCCCCATCGTCGGTGTCTTCGTCGTCGGCATCCTCGTCGTCGGTATGGGCGCTCAGGACGTCGGATTCGCCGAGCTCCACAAGGCAAGAAACGGTTTCGCCTTCGCGCTCGACCAGTACATCGACGATGTCGCCGGGCTCGTGGCGTCGTAGTACCGCGACCATCGACGCCACCGAGACGACCTGGTCTTGCTCGATTTGGATGAGCAGATCCCCAGCCTCGATCCCGCCCTGCTCCGCGGGGCCGCCTTCGCCGACCTTGCTTATGCGGGCGCCGAGAACGTGGTCGTCGGGGTTTTTGGCGGTGACTCCGAGCCGGGCGTAGTCGACCTGGCCGTATTCGATTAGGGCAAGGGCGACGGCACGAGCAATGTCAATTGGGATGATGGCCATCGCCGCACCGGGCGCGGTAGCAGTGGCGATACCGATCACCGAACCGTTCGTGTCGATGATTGGACTGCCCGGCGGGAGATCGTTAAGCGACGAATCGAGCGAGATGAGACCAACAAGCGTGTCTCCGTCGATGGCTTCGGTCGAGGAGGCCTGGCTGATAACGACTCTGTGTAGTGCCTCGCCACTGGGGTTGAGGATTGCGACACTGTCGCCGTCGGCGGCGCGCTCTGATGCCAGTGGCGCGGTTTGTACTGCGAGGTCGGTCTTTAGGACCGATAAATCGGTGGCTGCGTCGTAACCGATGAGCGTGGCTTCGGCGATCGATCCGTCGGCGCCGTGGACGAGAAATTCTGTTTCTTCGCCAAGGGCTCGGCCGCTGGTGATGAGGTAGCCGTCATCGCCCACCGAAACGGCGCCGGCCAGGGCCGTGGTGCCGGTGGCCGACTGAACGACGGCGGTTGACGCACGGGTGCCCGCCACGACGTCGGATGCCCACAGGTCGTAGCTCAATAGCGTCGTTGTGCTCTGGGTCGTGGGACCGACCGCGGCGGTCAATGCCTGTTGGGTTGCGGGTACTGCTGAGGGAACTCCCCACCTGGCTTGGGTGATTACCGCAGCGGTGGCGATTCCGCCGACAACCAACGAGGAAAGAACTCGGATTCTTCTTCGCCGCGCCCTCTGGGCCGCGGCCAAACGGGCTGCGGCCGCGACCTCGGCCGGGTGTCGCCACAACCGGTCCTCGGGTGCGAGTGGGCGCCGAAAGACAGAGTCTTGGTCGTCGGCGTCTCCGTATCCCACAGACGGACGATGGTAGTGACAAAATTGGTACCAGGGGCCGCGCCCTGCCGGTGGTCCGCACCGGTAGTCGGTTTACGCTGTGCGAGTGCTTACCGCTCCTGTCTCTGGGGATACTTGGCTGGGTCTGACCGACTCTGCGCTGCCGGTCGGCGCGGCCGCCGATTGGGTTGTTCTGCCGCGCTGCGGTGCCGTGGTGTTGTTCAGCGGCACCGCTCGCGATCACGCTTCGGGTCGTGTTGGGGTCGAGCAACTCGAGTACGAGGCCTACGAAGAACATGTTGTGCCGCGTCTGACCGAGATCGACGCCGAGATCCGACGGCGGTGGCCCGCCGTCGGGCGCGTTGTTTTGCTGCATCGGGTAGGGGTGGTACCGGTGGGCGAGTCGTCGGTTGTGGTCGTGGTTTCTTCCCCTCATCGACCCGATGCCTTTGACGCAGCTCGCTTCGGTATCGATACCCTCAAGGCTTCGGTGCCAATCTGGAAACGGGAGCGGTGGGCCGAAGGCGAAGATTGGGGACTAGAGGCCCAACATATTTCTGAGGTGACGCGTGAGTAATTCGGTGGCGTTTTTGTTGGTACCGCTGGCCGCGGCGGTTGTTGGCTCGGTGCTGCTCTGGCTCTACTCGAGGGCCCATCGTCCCGTTGAGCCAAACTTCCAAGATCGACTCAAAGCAATCGCGCCTGATGCATCGTCGCCGCCCGCCGCGCAACCGAGCGGTATCGTTCACCTCGACCCACCTACTGATCAGGAGCTCTGACTCTGGCACGAGACCTGGCGATCGATCTCGGCACCGCCAACACGTTGGTATACGCACGGGGGGAAGGCATCGTCTTGAACGAGCCGTCCGTGATCGCGCTCAACAGTCGCTCGGGCGAAGTGTTGGCTATGGGCCACGAGGCGTGGCAAATGATCGGGCGGACGCCGTCCTACATCGTTGCGGTACGACCGTTGCGCAAGGGTGCAATCACCGATTTCGACACCACTCAACGAATGATCCGCCTACTGCTTCAACGCGTCGGCGTTAGCCGGCTAAACCGGCCCAGAGTCGTAATATGTGTGCCGTCAGCTATTACCGCAGTTGAGCGACGAGCGGTGACCGAAGCAGCAAAACGGGCCGGGGCGGCCGATGCGCGGCTCATCGAGCAGCCCGTAGCTGCGGCCATTGGTGCTGATCTGCCGATCAACGAACCGATCGGCAACATGGTGATAGATATCGGTGGTGGTACGACCGAGTCGGCGCTTATCTCTCTTGGCGGCGTGGTCGCCCTCGAAGCAGTCCGGGTCGGATCCTTCGACATCGACAACGCCATCCAAGGGTATGTGCGTCGCGAATACGGCATTGCCGTAGGCGAGCGCACCGCAGAAGAAATCAAGATCGTTATCGGGTCAGCGGCGGCAACCCCCGACGAGGTCAACGCCGAAGTCCGCGGTCGCGAATTGATGAGTGGTCTTCCCAAGACGGTTGTCCTCACCCCTGCCGAAGTCCGCGCTGCTATCGATGAACCGGTGTCGGCCATGGTCGACTCGGTTCTTAGTTGCCTGGCCCAAGCCCCGCCCGAGCTTGCCCAGGATCTGATCGTGCAGGGGATCCATCTCGTTGGCGGAGGCGGAATGCTCAGAGGCATGGACGACCGACTTACCGACGAGTCCGATGTTCCTGTTCGGTTGGTCGATGCTCCGCTCGAGTCGGTTGTGCTCGGAGCCGGTCGCGTAATAGAGCACTACGAGTCGGTTCAGGCGATGTTCATGGACGGGCCGTCGGGCGGCCGGCGTTAAGCAGTAGTCGCTGGTCCGAGCAACTCGTCGACCGCGTCTCGAACTTGGCGGTCTGGATCGGTGCGGGCGCGGGCCCATGCCGCGTCAACTTCGGGCCCGCCGAACGCCGCCAGGGCAAGAATCGCTCGTCGGCGCACCGCGGGCTTGTCGCGTGTCGCGGCCAGAACCGCGGCCTGTGTTCGCTCGACGCCGAGCGCGCCAAGCGCAGCCACAGCCGACTCTCGTACCAGAGGATCGTCGTGGCCGCCACAGAGCGACACGAGTCGATCGATGACATCATCGCTGAGTTCGTTGGGGCGTTCGCCGTTGGCCCATGCGGCCTGCTCGATCACCGCTGGATCGACATCGTCGAGCATGAAACCGATCGCCGGTTGGTCGCGTGTGGCGGCTATCTCGAGGGCGGCGATCCGAACAGGTGCGGCGCTGTCGCGAAGCGCCGACAAGAGCCTGGGCTCGTCGAGCGCGCCGAGTCGGGCAAGACTGCGAAGCGCCGCTTCGCGAACAGAGGGTTCGGCATCGGCAAGTGCCGAGGTCGCCTCATCGACGTTGCCGGTGAACCCGGCTAGCGCCGCGGCTCGGCGGCGCTCAGCAGTTGGACCCATATTGCAACCCTATCTTCGTAGTTGGCGGCGACTCTGGGCCGCCGATGACACGACTCCTCAAGATCGCTGCCGTCTCGGCCGACGAGGGTAGGGACCGATCGCGTTTTGTCGGAGGAGAATTGACGTGACACATATTGTGATCCATGACGATGGCGCCGGACAGACTCAGTACTGTGAGTTTGACGACCTCGGAAACGCCGTTGCCTACCTCGAGGAGCAGCGCAACAGCGCTGGTGTTGACAACGCCAAGCTCTACGAGCTTTCTGAGGTTCGATTCGAAGTCAGGCCGTATTACCGAGTTGAGGTGGTGTCGGGACCGGCCACAACAGCAGCCGCGCCGGTGACTCCGCTCGCCGAAACGGAAGTGGATTCGCCCCCGGCGGACGTCGGAGTCGACAGTTTCGGCTTCGATAGCCCTCCTGTGGACTTCGCCCACTTCGGCGCCAGCGAGATCGGGGAGCCGGCCGAGTCAAGCGCGGTTGGCGCCGACGGACGACGGGGATTGTTCGGTCGCTGAGCAGTCGTCAGCTGATTGCTTGTTCCAGCAGAAAACCGAGACCCAAGACCGTGACTCCTACGAGTACCGCCAGCGAGACACCAATGCCAACAACGATCGCGCTCAAGACGACCAGGGCCCGCAGTCGTTCCCACCAGCGCACGTAGGCCTTGCGGCCCACTACAGGGCTATCGACCCGCCGGCGAACTATGCCGAGCACCCGCAAGGTGTCGAGCACGAACTCGTTCTCGGAGCGATCTTGGTCTTCGAGCGACGCGGCGAGAAGCATTGTTGGATGCCGTCGGGCCCTTGGGCCCACGCGCCCGTTTCGGGTGAAGACCGTGGCAGGCTGCAACGTCGAAGGCCGCGTCGCGTCCCGACCCATTACGAGCGCCATAAGGACGAGTACGAGATAAATGACTGAGGAGGACACGGCAGAACAGATGATACCGCCCCACCCGCCACCGCCGGTGTCGCCGATACCGCGACGGCGACCCAAGTGGTATGTGATGTTGATGGCCGTGGTCGGCGGTCTTTCGCTCGCGGCGCTGTTTGTTCCTGCGCAGTGGCTTGGTCGTATAACCCCGGGTCACTCACTCGTCGACGACGGTGCCGTTGCCCTAAAGCCTGGTTCGGCGCGCCCAACGGCCCCGCGTGTCACGATTACCGACATCGATTCCTTCGAGCCGGAGGGGCAGATCCTGTTCACCACCGTGGCCATCGACGATCAGGTCACAGTTCTCGAATGGATCGAGGCCGAACTCGACGACACAGTCGAGCTTCGTACCCATGAGCAAGTTTTTGGTGCTCGCACGTCCACCGAGCAACGAGAGCGAAACCTCCAGCTAATGCAGGTATCCAAGGACACGGCGGTAGTCGCCGCTCTCGAGTACTTGGGCGTAGAAGCAGTCATCGAGAGCGGGGTTGGATTTCACGATCTTGTCGAGGGCGGCCCTGTCGAAGGGTTGATCGAGGTGGGAGAGATCATCGTGGCCATCAACGACGAACCGGTCACCGGGCTCGACTCGTTACTAGATCTGCTCGCCGCAGTAGAACCTGGTGACCCCGGAGTTCTCACGCTCGAGAACAGCGATAGCGGGGCTGTTCGAACACAGGCCATGACCTTTGGTGCGCACCCAGACGACGGCCGCGAGGGTGGATTTATCGGAATTGCCGACGTGACCGTCCGAGCCGTTGACGCTCCGTTGCCGTTTGATCTTCAGATCGATTCCGGAGCTATTGGCGGTCCCTCGGCCGGCCTCGCTTTCACTCTCACCTTGATCGACTTGCTGACCGAAGGCGAACTCACCGGCGGCCACAAGGTGGCGGTGACCGGGACCATCAGCGCCGGTGGAGCGGTTGGCAACATTGGTGGCGTAGCGCAAAAGGCGGTCGGGGCCCGTAAAGCTGGCGCCGAGATCTTCATTGTCCCTGTCGACAGCGTCGAACCGGCCCAGGAAACCGCAGGCGACTTGCGCATTGTTGGGGTCTCCACGCTTCAAGAAGCACTAGACGCACTGGCCGATATCGGTGGTGACGTTGACGGATTGACGCTCGATGGTCATGCGTCCGGCGATTCGTGACGTTGGGATACCGCGCCAGCGCCGCCGCCACTCCTACGATCATGGTTCATGGTTTTCGACAGCCATAACGACCCGAGCAATTCTCAGGCCAGCGGTGTCGATCCGGCCGCCATCGAACAGGCCAACTTCGAGTTGGTCAGGCGCGGATTTGATCCTGTGGCGGTTCAGCGAGAACTGCAACGGGCCGCAAATCAGGTTCGGCGGCTGCTTTCGGAGAACGAGCAGTTGCGGAATCGTTTGGCTCAGGCCGAACAGATCGATGTCGAAAAGCTCGAACCAGGTCAGGTCGCCGAAGCGCTCGGACTCGAAGCAGCGCAGGTTCTCGAAGCGGCCCACGACGCGGCCTCCGAACGGGCCGAGCGGGCCGAGCGAGAAGCCGAGGCGGTGACGGCCGACGCCATCGCCCAACGTGAGGCGACGCTGGACGAGGCCCGGCGAGAGGCCGAGGAGATCGCCGAGGATGGCCGACTCCGGGGCCGAGATATGGTCAACGAAGCTCAAGTTGTACGAGAACGAATGCTTGGAGATCTCGCTCGCAAGCGACAAACCGGACGGGCCCAGGTCGAGCAACTTCGGGCCGGCCGTGATCGCCTACTCGAAGCTCTGTCAATAGCTCAGCAGAGTCTTGATGTTGCCATGAAGGACCTTGTCGAGTCGGTTCCCGAAGCGCGAGCCGCGGCCGAACGGGCCGGGATGCGAATCACAAACGAGGTTGCGCCTACGGTCCAACACCTCGAGGCAGAGATCGAGGCCGCACGACTCGTGGGCCATCCCCTCGTCGAGGACATAGCGGACCCTGGCAGCAGGGACGACACGTTTGTGACGGGCGAGATGAAGGCCCTTACGCATGTAGATGCTGCGCTTGAGCCTGAGCCTGAGCCTGAGCCTGAGCCGGAGCCGGAGCCGGAGCCGGAGCCTGAGCCGGAGCCGGAGCCGGAGCCGGAGCCTGAGCCTGAGCCTGAGCCGGATGGTGATGAGCTCTTTGCTCACGACAAAGAATCAGATGATGCTCAGGACCCGTCAGAAGAAGACGACATCTTTGCGCGACTCCGCGAATCTCGCGAGCCGGAGCCGGAGCCGGAGCCTGAGCCGGAGCCTGAGCCTGAGCCTGAGCCGGCCCCTGACCTGGATGCCGAGGCCCGAGAGCGGGCAGTGAGCAACGCGACTCGGGCGCTCAAAAAGGTCCTGGTCGACGAACAAGGCAGCTTGCTTGACGGTTTGCGGCGTACCGGAGTTGACGCCGTGGCAGCCGTTGTCGGCGACGAAGACGATCAGGCCGGTCGGTACGAAGACGCGGTTTTGCCGGTCCTGCAAGAACTGGCGGCGTTGCATGAAGCGCCCGAGGAGTTGGCCTTCGACGCGGCTTTCACGCAGCTTCGAAGCATTTCACTGGCACCGGTTAGGGAGCGGCTGCTGGAAATGGCCGAGCAGTCAGACGATGTCGACGCGCTGGTGGACGCCGTTCGCGGCCTCTACCGAGAGTCGAGGTCAAGAAGAATTCCAGAAGCTGTCCACGCCATGGTCGTCGCAGCTGAGGGTGCGGTTGTCTTGGCGACAGTCGAAGGCGAAGTGATGTGGGCCGTCGAGTCCGACGGGCCGTGCGGGGCCGAGTGCGGCGACAACTCGCTGGCTGGGGCCATAGCCGCTGGTGACCCTTTTCCTACCGGCGACCTTTGCCCACCCGCTCACCCGGCCTGCACTTGTCGATTGGTTGCAGCCGCCGGGTAAGACACGATCGCCACACGTCGAGGGGGAAGGCTAGGGTTGCAGCCTGATGCGCCCAGTTGATGACAATCCCCGCCGCAATCGATCCCGTTTGGGTGGTCGTGGCCGAATCGTTCTCGCAATAGCCGCCGCGATCTTGATCGTGGTGGCCCTTTCCCTGAAGGGAATTGCCGGGTTCTACACCGATTACCTCTGGTTCGATGCCCTTGATCGCACCGACGTCTGGGGTCGAGTGTTGGGGGCAAAGATTGCCCTGACCCTCATTTTCACCGGCGTGTTCTTCGTTGTGTTGTGGGTGAACCTTCTGATCGCCGATCGGTCCGCTCCGGATCAACGCCTGCCCGGCCCCGAGGAGGAGATGCTGGCGCGCTACCACGATTTTGTCGACGGCCGGGCCCGGCTTGTGCGGTTCGGCGTTACTTCGCTCTTTGCCTTGATGGGCGCAGCCGGAGTCGGGTCGCACTGGGAGGACTGGCTGCTGTTTCGCAACCGGCAAGATTTCGGTGTTGTCGATCCCTTGTTCGACACCGACATCGGGTTCTATATTTTCCAACTCCCGTTCTTGAGCTTTGTTGTCGACTGGGCCTTCGCAGCCTTGGTGATCGTCTTTATCTTGTCGACGATCTCGCACTACCTCAACGGCGGCATCCGCATGGCGGTCGTTGGCAGCGAACGGGTTTCGGCCAAAGTCAAGATGCATTTGTCGGCGATTTTGGCGCTTCTGGCCTTGGTCAAGTCCGCCGACTATTGGCTGTCTCGCTACGAGCTGACGGTGTCGCATCGAGGGGTAGTCGACGGCGCTTTGTATACCGATGTCAAGGCCCAGTTGCCCGCCATCTATTTGCTGTTCGCAATCTCATTGTCGGCCGTGGTCTTGCTGGTAATCAACCTTCGCAAGCGGGGCTGGATCATGCCGATCATCGCTGTGGGGCTGTGGTCCTTCGTGGCGATCGTGATGGGAGGCATCTACCCGGCTTTCGTCCAACGGTTCCAGGTCGAACCGAACGAGACCACTAAGGAAGAGGTTTACACGCAGCGCAACATCGACGCGACGCGTACCGCATTTGGCTTGTTGCCAGGCCAGAACCTCACCGAGACAACCTTTGACTACACGGTCGACCTCACCGCCGCCGAATTGCGTGAGAACGCCGACACGATCCGCAACGTTCGAGTTCTTGATCCGGTTGTTGTTCATCCCACGTTCGAACGGTTTCAGGCCGAACGCCAGTACTACCAATTCGAGGGAGCACGGGTCGGATCCGACTTCTTGCCGTCGCTCGATGTCGATCGCTACGAAATCGACGGCCAGGTTAGTCAGGTGGTTATTGGCGCCCGCGAGTTGAAGCTGGGCGAGTTCAGTTGGGAACGCGAACACGTCCGCCTGACCCACGGCTACGGGTTGGCCGCCGCAACCGCTAACAGCACAACCGGAGAGGGCCGGCCCAACTTCATCGCCGGAGGATTGCCGGTCGACGTCGTCGACGGCTTCGACCTCGGTCTTGATCGCCCCGAGGTGTATCACGGCGAGGGTCTGGGCGGCTATGCGTTGGTCGGTGCAACGGTCGACGAGATTGACTACACCGATTCGGTGACGGGTGAGGATGTGCCGACTCGTTACGAGGGCACGAGCGGAGTTGGCATGGGGTCGCTGGTGCGACGGGCAGCATTCGCGATCCGCTTCGGTCAGATCGAGCCGCTCATTTCCGAGTTCGTCGGCGACGAGACGCGAGTCATCTATATCCGCGACGTTCACGATCGGGTCAAGGCGCTGGCTCCGTTCCTCGAGTTCGATGCCGACGCATACCCCGTGGTTGTTGACGGCCAGATTCATTTTGTGGTCGACGCCTACACCACGACCAACCGGTATCCATATGCGCAGCGGTCAGAGAACGGTCGGCTGTTTGATGGCGGACTGGCCGGTGCCTCGTTCAACTATGTGCGCAACTCGGTGAAGGCCGTGGTCGATGCCTACGACGGCGACGTCAGTTTCTACGTGATGCCGGTCGAGGATCCTATTGTCGAGGCGTGGCAACAAGCCTTCCCAGATCTGTTCTCGCCGTTTGACGAAATGCCGCTGGAGTTGCGTGACAATTTGCGTTACCCACAAGACCTGTTCCGCGTCCAGACCAATATGTGGGCGAGCTATCAGATCTCAAATCCTCAGAGCCTGGTAATCGGGACCGAGCGGTGGGCGGTTGCCCAAAACCCAGGGCGTCGGGTTATCGCCGGAACGACCAGTGAGATCGTCACCGATGCTGATACGGGGCTTGTCACCAAGAGAGAAGAACGCATCGACCCGTACTACGCGTTGATGAGGCTCCCCGGCGAGGAGGAACCGTCCTACGTAACACTGCGTAGCTTCGTGCCGTTCGACGAAAACGACGATCGTCGCGAACTCGAGGCCTTCATGGTCGGCGAAACGCGGGCGGACGGCACTTCGCGCCTGGTTACCTACGAAGTCACGTCGCCAGATGCTCCAGGGCCAGTGCTCGTTGCATCGGGCATCGCTCAAAACGAAGAGATATCGAGTCGTCTCACGCTGTTGAACGACGCGGGATCGACGGTGCAGTTCGGCGACCTGTTGATGCTGCCTATCGCTGATTCGATCCTATGGATTCGGCCGCTGTACGTGGCCGCGCAAGGCTCGTCGTCGGTGCCAACCCTCGAGGCAGTGATCGCAACAGTTGGCGAAGGCGAGCAGATAGCTATTGGTGCCAACCTCAACGAGGCGCTGGGCCGACTCTTCGGGGGCGAAGACTTCAGCGACATTTTGGCCGGTTCGTTGGCTCCGATCGACCCGGTAGAACCGACCCCAGATGAGACACCGACCGAGCCCGAGGTGGCAACCGCCGAGCAGCTCTTGGCCGAGGTTGTCGCGTTGTTCGAGGCTCGTGACGCCGCTCTTGCCCAAGATCCGCCGGATCGTGTAGCGGCTGCGGAGTTTCTTGACCGCATCGCCGAATTGCTGGCCCAGTCGGCCGCTCTCGAGGGAGTTATGCCTGAAACGGTTGATTTGGGAGAGGTCGACGCCTGAGTGTCAGATTCCTGACACAGCATGCGCAACTTTGCTGACAGACGATTTGTGTCTGGCCCGGCACACTTGTAGCAGTTCGGGCGGCGGTCCATAGCGAATCCCCCCGGTGGGGTGCAAAAACCGCACCCACCGGGGCCCTCGTGTTTGTTCGCAGTCAAACTCTCCAGTAGGCCGCGACAAAGTTGAGAAACTCCCTCGGCCGCCGCCCGTCAACCATCCCGACCGGGTTGGGGCCACCGCGGCGGCTATTGTCGCGTCACTGTCGAAGATGGAGTCTTATCGATGTCTCGTGCTGCTCAGTTTCGGGTCTTGCGGCTTCTCGCTGCGCTGTTTGCGTTTTTGATGATCGCCGCCGCTTGCGGCTCGAGTGAGAACAATGCGTCGGCGCCAGATGATCCAGGCGTAACTCCAAACGGCACCGCCGATGTTGCCGATCCGGAACCAACCGACCCTCCGACTACCCAGACCATTCCGCCCGAAGCCACTGCCGTCCCAGATCTTCAGATCAACGTGGTCGAATTCGGAGACGACGGTTATGTGCAAATCGTGAATCTGGGTGACGAAGACGTCGACGTCGCAGGGTTTCGGCTGTGTCAGTTCCCCAATTACCTCGAGTTGGCGACCGTTATCGACGGCGGCGTCATCGGGGCGGGCGAAACCGTACAGATCGCCGCTTCTCATGTCGGAGGTCTCGATCCGTCCGGGGGCGAGGCAGCGCTTTATACCCGACCCGAGTTCACCTCTAGCGATGCGATTTTCGGGTTTGTGCAATGGGGCACCGGCGGAGCTCGTAGCGAAGTAGCCGCCGAGGCAGGGATCTGGCCGTCTGGAGCGTCGGTTACTCCCGATCCTCAGTTCAACTCCATCGAGCTCTTTGGCGATCCGGCCGATCCCGAAGCTTGGAGCTAGTGCCGGTCGCGGCTAATACCAATCGGCGGCCGGTACCGACCGTCCCTGCCCGTCGCTGACCGAAATCTGGTCGATCCGGATGCGACTCGGATGTTCGTGCCCCATGGCGTGGGCAAGGGTGGCCAGGTCGTGTTGGAGAGACCGGATGTAGTTTGCGACCCGCACGGACTTATCGGTGGGGTCGAGGCCGCGTACCAAACGAGGTTTTTGAGTCGCGACCCCGGTCGGGCAGTGCCCGGTATGGCATTCCTGAGCTTGGATACAGCCGAGGGCCAGCATCGGTTCGCGAGCGACGGCGATCATGTCGGCGCCCATGGCGAGAAGAAGGGCGGCGTCGGGGGCGAACCCGAGCCGACCAGCGGCGCTGAAAGTCAGTTGCTCCTCGAGGCCGTGTTGGGCGAAGGCGCGATACGCGAGCGGGAACCCTTGGCGGATTGGCCGAGCCACGTGATCGGCGAACACCAGTGGTGCTGCGCCGGTGCCCCCTTCGGCTCCGTCAACCGCGATGTAGTCGGGCCCTCGGCCGGTACTGGCCATATGGGCGGCCAACTCGTCCCAAAATGCCCCATCGCCCACCGCCGATTTGATGCCCACCGGTAGGCCGGTGGCGGCCGAGACTCGTTCTACGAACTCAACCATCTTCGTGATGTCGGAGAACTCTCGATGTCGGGCCGGGCTGTGCACGGTGACCCCGACCGGCACGCCTCGCGCTTCGGCTATGGCGTGGGTGACTTTGGGAGCTGGTAACACGCCACCCAAACCGGGCTTGGCCCCTTGGCTGAGCTTGATCTCGATGGCGCGAACCGGGTTGTCGCCAATCGACTCGAGCATGGCATCGATCGAGAAGTTGCCCTGTTTGTCCCGGGCCCCGAAGTATCCCGTGCCGATCTGGAAAATGAGGTCGCCGCCTTGGCAATGATGAGCGCTGATCCCGCCCTCGCCAGTGTTGTGCAGAGCCCCCGCCATCGCCGCACCCTTGTTGAGCGCGGTGATCGCCGCGCTGGACAGCGCCCCGAAACTCATGGCCGAAATAGCCACTATCGAATTTGGCTGGAACGCGTGCGGGCGGTCGTGTAGTTCGCCAATGGTCTTGGCCACACCAACGGCCTTGCCCGGCTCGATCTCGAGCGGGAACGCACTTTGGTGAAAGAACGGATAGCCGGCGCGGTCGAGATCGTTATCGGTGCCAAAACCGAAATACGAGTTCTCTCCCTTGGCCGACGCGTACACCCATCGTCGTTGATCTCGAGAGAACGGGAGCTCCTCGTCGTTGTCAGTCACGATGTACTGGCGAAGTTCGGGTCCGACCGACTCGAGCCAGAACCGGAGATGACCAACGACCGGGTAGTTGCGCAGAATCGAATGACGTTTCTGCACAACGTCGTAGATCGCGACGAGCACCAACACCACAGCGACAACGAGCAGTAGCCAGATCCACCATTCCATGAGCTCTGAACCTAACGCCTCGCTCGGGTTAGTTCGTTACGCGCCGAGCTGCCCCGGTGGAGACGGGGCAGCTCGGATGGTCCGCTTCTGGGAGGTTGGGGTTTAGTCGAGTTCGCCCAAGGCTCGCCTCAGAGCCTCCACCGCTGCACGAGCATCGGCGATGCCGTCTTCGAGCTCATCGTGAGCGGTACGTAGGTGGGACCTGGCCGCGTCGAGAATCGTCTCGCCAGACCCGTCGTTGTAGGAGGCCGCAGTTACTCCGAGGGAAGTAGATGCCACAGTCGCGTTGGCGTCCCCAGATGCTTCGAGATGAGCTACCGCCGAGTCTCGAAGAGCAACAGCCTCGGTGACGTTCGCGCCGGCCGCGGCCGCTGCTTCAACTGCTTCGTCGAATCGCACGACCAGTTCATGGCCACGGTCTATGGCGACATCAATGCGGTCGGCGCCAACGGTTAGGTGCGTCTGGGGCAACACCACCAGATACACCCGAAACGACGTAGCGATCTCGGTGCACAGCTGGCGAAGCTCCTCGGCTGTGGAGGCCGCGGCGATTGCCGTTGACTGGTCGGCCAACCCTGCTTCGGTGCGGTCGATGATCGAGTTGATCGCGCCAAGGTGTTCGGCGGTGACCGCCTCGACCCCCGCAACTCGGCTCTGAGCGGCACCGAGATCGACCACGCGCCGCTCGATGGCTGCTTGACAACGAGCTCGCACGTCTTCAAGACGGTCGGTTACCCGGTCGACGGCGCCGTCGACCGCACGGTCGGTTGGCGCATCGGTGGTGGTGCCATCGACAACGGCGCGGTCACCGACGGCGTCTTGGGCCGCCAGCGCTGGGGCGGCAAGTCCGAGCATGAGGGTCGTGACTAGCGCCAAGGATGCAATTTGGGGGATTCGGATCTTCATTGGCTGTTTCCTATCTTCGTGGTTGGATCTTCTGGTTGGGGTGGGTCGCTCAGCCGGCGTTGGCTTGAGCGGATGCATCGGCGTTGAGGTCGCCGGCCGCGGCGTTGGCCGACGCCGACATCGAGTCGAGCAATGCCGTCGCGGCATCGAGAGCGGCGTTGGCTTCTGAGACGGTCGAGACCGACGCCACGGTGGTGGTCGGTGCCGCGGTCGTAGCGGTTGTCGCCGCTGCCGTCTGGGTCGACGCCGCTGAGACGACCGCGGTCGTAGTCGGGGTCGTCGCGGCCGATGCTGCTCCCGGGGTTTCCAGCAGGGCCGATCCTTCGGGCAGGGGCGGGATTTCGACCTGAGGTTGGGAGTTGGTCCCCGCGTCGGATCGGTCACCGCAACTGGTGAGCACGAAGCTGGCGACGATGACGGCGAGCAGGACGACGAAGTTCTTCATGCCAATGATGTTCGGCAATGAATGCGATCAGTCGGCCAGCGAACTATGAGCAAACTGTTAGCGGCGCGTTTGCGTCGCGGTTAGCCAAGTCGTTGGGTCTGCCACAGCTGTTGGTTGGCCCCGTGTATTAGTTGATCCGCGAGCCGTCGAAAACCAAGCTTGCGTAGCACTTCGCCGGCGGTTGGGTTTTCGGGGTGCACGATGGAGTGGACTTCTTGGCCGTCGAAACGGTCCCACAAGTCGTAGAGCAAGGCCTGCCCGGCCTCGGTTGCCATGCCGCGGCCCCAATATCGTCGGCTGATTACGCCGGTGAAGTCGACTCGGGCTCCGGGAACGTCGCTGAGTCTTTGCGGTCCGCACTCGCCGACAAAAGCACCGGTTTCGGCGTCGCGTATGGCCCACAGCCCCCAACCTTCGGACTTCCAACAGCGCTCGTTAGCGGCGAGAATGTGTGATGCCGTGGCCCGGTCGCGGGTGCCGCCATCGACGTATTCCATCACCCGCTTGTCACCGTAGAGGGCGGCGGCTTCGTCCAGGTCGGGACTCCCCAAGGGGAACAGGATCAGTCGTTTCGTGCGAAGCGGTGGTGCACTCATCTCTTGATCGTGCCACTCTTTAGCGAAGAAGGGAACGCCATGGCCATTGACGTCAAACGAATCACCGCCACGCTTGGTGCCGAGGTGTCGGGGGTCGACCTTGCCGAGGTTGATGCAGACACGTTCGAGCAGCTTCGCAAGGCTTGGCTCGACCACAAAGTTCTGGTCATCCGAGATCAGCACATCTCCACCGAACAACACATTGCGTTCGGGCGGATGTTTGGTGACCTCGAGATTCATCCGTTCGCTACGGGCCTCGAGGACTACCCCGAGATCGTGAAGATCAAGTCGACGGCCGAACACCGCTATGCCGCCAGCAATTGGCACAGCGACGTTACCTGGCGTGAAGAACCATCGATGGGTTCGATTCTTCGTGGAGTGGTCATCCCGCCGGTCGGCGGAGACACTTGTTTCGCCGATGCTGGTGCGGCTTACGATCGGCTCAAGCCCGAGTGGAAGCAGCGCATCGATCCCCTCGTCGCGGTTCACGATTTCACTCAGACTTTTGGTCGGCGACTTTCGCCTGAGGCTCGAGCCGAGAAGCAGGCCGAGTATCCGCCCGCTCGACATCCAGTGGTGCGTACCCATCCCGAAACCGGCGAACGATCGATTTACACCAACCGGGCGTTCGTGTCTGAAATCGATGGTCTGAGCCCCGCAGAGTGCGAGGAAGTGCTCGATCATCTCGAGCGCCAGATCATGAACCCGTCGGTGCAATGCCGGATTCGGTGGGCTCCGGACACGTTTGTGATGTGGGACAATCGAGCGGTTCAACACAACGCCACAAACGACTTCTTTCCAGAGACTCGCCATGTGGAGCGGGTCACCATCATCGGCGATAGGCCTTTCTAGATGAGCATCACTGTCTCCCCGTTGACCGCCTCGATCGGCGCCGAAATCAGCGGTATCGATATGGCCGACGTCGACGCTGCTTGTCGAGATGAGCTTCGCAAGATCTGGATGGATCACAAGGTGTTGGTCTTGCGCAATCAACCCATCACCACCGAACAACACATCGCGTTCGGGCGAATGTTCGGCGACCTCGAAGAGCATCCCTTTACCGAGGGCATCGAGGATCATCCCGAGATCGTCGTGCTCGAGGCTGGTGGCGATACCGGCAAGAATTTTGTGGCGGCTGGTTGGCACAGCGACGTAACTTGGCGGGCCGAGCCGTCGCTGGGTTCGATTCTGCGCGGGGTCGCGGTTCCCGAAGTGGGCGGCGATACGTGTTTCGCCAATGCGTGCGAGGCCTACAATCGGCTCTCTGACGAATGGAAAGCGCGGGTCGACGAGCTGGTAGCGGTGCACGACTACACCGCGGTGTTCGGCCGCCGGGTGCCCGACGAAGAGAAGGCGGCCACCCGCGAGAAATATCCGCCGCAGCGTCATCCGGTGGTGCGGACTCATCCCGAAACGGGGGAGAAGGCGATCTACACCAATATTGGTTTCACTACCCACATCGAGGGGGTGTCGCCCGAGGAAAGCGACACGATCCTGCGACACCTCGAACTGGCGATCAGAAATCCTTCGGTGCAGTGCCGGGTGCGTTGGCAGCCCGACACGTTTGTGATGTGGGACAACCGGTCGACGCAACACGCCGCCACCAACGACTTTTTGCCGGCGTATCGGCGAATGGAGCGGGTCACGGTGATCGGCGACCGGCCGTTCTGATGTCGGGCTTTGGCCCAGTGGTGAGCGCCGCGTGGCTCGCCGAACATCTCGACGATCCCGATCTGGTGGTGGTCGATGTGCGCTGGTATCTGGACGGTCGGTCAGGTCGCGAGGCTTACGCGAACGGCCATATCGATGGCGCGGTTTTTGCCGACCTCGACACCGACCTTTCGGCGCCGCCGTCGAAAGAAGGTGGCCGTCACCCTTTGCCCGAACCGACTGATTTCGCGGCGGCCATGCAGCGCCTCGGAGTGTCGGACTCGTCGCGGGTGGTTGCCTACGACGATGCCGGGGGAGTGATCGCGGCCCGGCTGTGGTGGATGCTCGACGTGCTCGACCAACCCGCCGCGGTACTCGATGGCGGGATCTCGACCTGGACCGGCGAACTGGTCAAGTCGTCGTCGGAGGGTGGTGCCGAGGTCGGGGCAAGATCCGATTTCTCGGTGCGGCCGTGGCCGTCGGAGCGAATCATGACCAAAGCCCAAATGGTCGATGTCATTGGCACCGCCATGGTGGTCTTGGACGCGCGCAGCCCCGAACGTTTCGCCCACGGCGGTCCGGTCGATCCTCGACCCGGTCACATTCCCGGAGCCCGCAACGCGCCGGCCACCGACAACTTCGACGACGGTCGGTTTCGTTCGGCGACCGATAGTCGGGCGGCCTACGAGGCCCTTGGCGTCGGGTCGGCACCAACCGTTGCCTACTGCGGCAGCGGAGTCACTGCTTGCTCGGACCTGATAGGCATTCGACTAGCCGGGCTGACCGACGCCAAACTCTACGTTGGTTCGTGGTCGGCCTGGGGCGCCGACGAAGCCCTGCCAGCCGAAACCGGGCCGGCCGAGCCCTGAGTCCTCGCGACTAGGTCGACCCAATCGCCGATGGTTTCCAAGCCGGTGAGTTCGGTCTCGTTGATGCGAACCTCGAGGATGTCTTCGATGGCCATCAAAACTCGCAGAGCCCCGAGGGAGTCCCAGCCCTTGACCGAGCGGGTCGTTTCGGCGAGTGCGGGCTCGTGGTCCAGCCCGAAGAGGGTTTGCACGATCGAAGGCAATGTCGCTGGTTGATCCCCAGTGTTCAGCGGTCGAGCCGGAACGCCGCCCACGATGGAGCCGGCCGACACCGTGCCCGAAACCACGCTGGCCGCTTGAACAACCACATCATCTTCGATTGTTGTGCCGGGCAAGATCACCGTCCACGGTCCGATCGATACTCGCTCGCCGATCTTGATCGGCCGTGGTACCGGCGCCTGGTGATGATCATCGACAGCATGAAAATCGGTGTCGGCAATCATACAAAATGCGCCGATGCTGCTTTGGGCGCCGACCTCGAGTTGGTCCATGACCGCAATCGCCGCGCCTTGGCCAAACACGACGCTGTCGCCAACCACAAGGCGAGCGTCGGCGGCAACAAAGATGTGCGACTGTTCGGGCCCGGTATCGAGCGTCACATGGTCGCCAATGGTGGTTTGGCCTCCGCCCAGCATGAGCAGCGCGCCGTCGCGGCCGGCGTTGTGTTCAGCCGCCGACATGGCGTGAAGGGAGCGGGAGCGGTCGCGGCGCCAGCGCGGCCTCTTCACTGGTCGTCGCTGGCGGCGTTGTCGCCGAACTCGACGGTTACGACCTCGACGTCGCTGGGCGGGTTCGAAAGGTCGAGCACAAAGAGATCACTCTCGGGTTCAGCCATCTCCGATGATTCGAAGAACTGGCGGCACGGCTTGTTCTTCGCAGTTGGTGCGTAGTGGGCGACCAACGATTGGGCGCCTTGATCGGCGGCGAGGCGGCCGGCGGTGCTGAGCATCGCGTCTTCGACCCGGCGGGCCATCACCCGACAGCTCAGAACAAAGTCGACCAGGTGGGCTTCGTTGTCTTTTAGCGAAAGGCTGAAGATGCCGCACAGCCCGGCGTCGCCGATGCGGTCGGCCACGTTGATCGTCCACGTCGAGTTGCCGACTGTGGCGTCCCAGCCGTCGAGTTCTTCTTGGCTGAGACGACGAGTCGCCAGGTTCATCTGGTTGGTCTTGTTGAGCAGTTGAGCGGTCCGGTTGATGTTGGCCGGGCTGAGCCTCGACACGGTCACCTTCACGTCAAGATCGCGGACCCAGTCATCGAGGGAGGAAACGTCATCGCGCATCGATTGTCGCTGCGCTTCACCGCGGTACATGCTCGTGCGGTCGCGGTCTTCGCTGGTCGTCGCGGCAACATCGAAGCAGCGCAGCTCGAGCAACAGGCGCGGGTAGGTGCGAGGGTCATCGGACAGTTCCGGGACCAGCACTTCGGGAAGGGCCTCCCTGACCCTGGTGCGCTCGTGGGGGCTGTCGTCGAGAAACACCACCGACTGCAGCCCCAGGTTGAGCGAGTCGACGAGGTCGGCGATGTTGCGAGCCTTGTCGTTCCAGTCGATTCGCCAGCCGACAAAGTCGTCTCGTCCAAGGACCATCTCGGGGTGTTGGTCGACCGCTTCGAGCGCAACGGCCTCGTCGTTTTTGCTGGCGATGGCGAGCAACACCCCTCGGCGCTTCAGGCGTTTGAGCACATGTTGAAACGCAACGTGGGCTTCGCCGACGGCATCGTGGCCGCCGAGGCGCAGCTGCTCCCAGCCTTCGTCGCCCACAACACCGCCCCACATGGTGTTGTCGAGGTCGACGACTATCAGCTTGCGGGCCCCGCCCTTGCCGGCGCGAACAATCTCGGCGATCTCTTGGGCGGCCACCTCGAACACTCGGTTCGAGTACGGCACCTTGCCGAGCAGCCAAAGCCGGTCGTCGTGGCTATGGGCGCCGGCGGCCAGAAACCACGGGTTGGGATCCACCACGAACACGTTGCTGGCGTTGTTGGTGTGGGCCAGCAGCGCGGCGTTCGCTACTTGTAGACCCCACCGTGCTCCTCCGGCGCGAAGATCGGCCGCGCCCAGGCCACGATCCCACGGCGCGAGCGTCCATAGCGGCACGATCGCCGATGTGAACGCTTCGACTCCGTTCAACAAGACGTTGGCGAACTTTGCGACGTCGGCGGTGATCTCGTCGGCCTCGACCTGGTCGCCGTTTATGAGCCGGCCGAGGGAGGGCACGGCGCGTTCGGGACGAGTCCATACGACCACAAAGTCTCGACCGCTTTCGGGCGGATCGAGAAGAGCCGGGATCACCGCGTCGAAGGGACCGACGTCGGCCGACAAAGTCAGCGGACCGGTTACGTTTTCGAAGCTGCGAGCAAGTGGATCGATGGTGAAATCGCTGATCAGCAGGCCCGTTGCGTCCGGGACTGTTGCGGGTTCGGTTTCGCCGGGTTCTGGTTCGTATTCGGGTTCGGCCGGTTGGGTTGGTTGCGGGGCCGAAGCGGACGCCGTCTCTGGATCTTGTGGGGTTTGATCGACCGGGCCGAGGACCCGGGCCGGAACCCCGCCGACCAGCATGCCGGGCGGGATTTCACTGTCGACGACCGCTCCCGCGCTCACGACACACCCGGCACCGATGCGAGCCCCGGCGAGGACCGTCACCCGGCTGGCCAGCCACACGTCGTTGCCGATCACGATCGAGCCTTGAGGATCATCGCGGCGCGGGAACCCGGGGGGAGTGGGCGAGTCGGTCACGATGCAACGCGGTCCCATGCTGACGTTGTTGCCCAGCTGCACGTCGCCCTTCACCACAAACTCGGTGCCGTAGTTGATCGTGGCGTTTTCGCCGATTACGAGCCGTCCGCCTTCGTCAATATCGAAATCGACGTAGGAGAAATCGCACAGCAGGCGGCTCTTGCGTCCCAGCTCGAAATACCCCCGGTTTCGTACCGCGGCGCGACCACCGATGCAGCGCGCAAACAGCCCCAGCTTGGTGACGTGGCGAAGTGTCCAACGTGAGCGAAGCACCGCCGTGACGTTCGCAACGGTCTCACCCAACCTCACATCAACCCCCTCAACCTCGATCTCTGAGCGATGCGGCACGCGCAGCGTGCGCATTCGCTCAGAGAAGGACTGTACAACGGGGGCGCGGCGACGGGTCTCCTCCCCGCGCTGCTAAGAAGACCGCGGAAACATGTAGGTCCCCTGAGCCGTAGACACCAGACGGTTGGGCTCGTCATCCATCCAAATCCTGACCGTTCCGACAACCGACGTTCGCCCCGCCTTGTCGACATCGGCACGGGCCCACATCACCTCGCCCCGCGCCGGCCGCAAGAATCGAATCGACAACTCCGACGTCAACGACATCGGCTCGACCCGCCCAAGCGCCGCGAAACTCACATACCACAACACCAAATCAGCGATCGAAAACTGGGTCGGCCCAGGCACAAACCCGCCCGGACGAAGATTCGTCTGATCAATCACCTGACGGGCAACCGCATAAGTCGGACCGATCTCGACGCACTCATGCGGGTTCGACTCCCAATGCTCGCGCACCGCCGCATTCACAAGATCAGGAGTCAAAGAAAACACGTCAGCCACGACCCCCATCGTGTCCGATCCCGCCAGCCCGGTCGAATCCGAACCCGGTTGGGGAAGCAGCCCGCCGCCGCTATCGTTCCGACTGCGGGGTGGAGCAGCGTGGTAGCTCGTCGGGCTCATAACCCGAAGGTCGCAGGTTCAAATCCTGCCCCCGCCACCAACTTGAAGGCCCGGAAAACACTACGTTTCCGGGCCTTCTGAGTTCTTGCATCGTCAAGGACGAGCGTCACCGTGTACCAGATATGTACACGTGTGTTGTCCCGGTACATGCTTGACGGGTTGGCTCCGGTAGGTGGGTGACAGTTTTGTCCTGCTTGGGCGGGGCATGATGGGGGTATCGCTCGGCTCATCCACATCAACGGACTCCCAGGCATCGGGAAGTCGTCCCTCGCCGAGGCATTCGCTCGGCGCCGTCCCCTTGCGCTCGTCGTCGAGATAGATCTTCTTCGAACCCAGTTGGGACACTGAGAGGAGCGACCGGAATCCAAGTTGATGGCTCGGGACCTGGCGATCGCGCTGATCGATTCGCACCTCGGTTCTGGTCATGGCGCTGCGACCAGTTCGATGCTCCAGGGGGCGCGTGTACTTCGGGTTAAAGTCGCCCCTCCGACACGAACAATGTTCGATCACCGTTGGATGCGAACTATGATTCGGCGTCATGAGCACCGCAACCGGTTGGGATTTCGTCGCCGAGCAGCGGATCGCGTTCGCCGACATGATCGAACGACTCGAGGACCAAGCGGATCATGCGACGCTTTGCGGTCATTGGACTGTGCACGAGGTCGCCGGCCACCTGCTCACGTTCACCAACGTGTCGGTCCCGCGGTTGATGGGCAACTTGATCAAGAGCCGCTTCAACTACGACGTCATGAACGACAAGATCGCGCAGCGATTCGCGGCCGAGAAGTCGTTGCCCGAGATCGCCGCCGACCTGCGGACCCACGCTGCAAAGAAGCCCGGCCTGCCCGGATTCCCTCCCGAGATGACGCTGGCCGATGTGACCGTTCACCGCCAGGACATTCGCCGCCCGCTGGGGCTCGGGGTCGACCTCGATGACGCTGTCATCACCGTCGTGCTGGGGTTCCTGACCACCCACAAGCAAGCCAAGGTGGTTGATCCAGCCAAGCTCGCCCGCGTTGAACTGGTCGCCACCGACCGCGACTGGCGATTTGGTTCCGGGGCGACGGTCGAGGGGCCAGCCGAAGCGATCATCATGGCCCTTGCTGGTCGCCCCGTTGATTCCGACGTCAGTGGCGACGGCGTGGCCATTCTGCTGCCCTGAACAGGCCGCGGTCAGCCGCCCCAGGGGGGACTGTTGCGTCGGCTGATCGGGTGGTGCGCGGCGAGGGTGTCGAGATGAACAACCGCCGCGTCATTGAGGTCGATCACGTCACCATCTACCGGCGGGTCCAGCGCTTCACGCCGCTGTTGATCGATGCCGCCCGACCTTGCCGCCACGCCGTCGCAGGGCGATGGTTCGCCGATGAGACCTATGTGAAAGTCGCGGGTAGATGGCGCTACGTGTACCGCGCCGTAGACCAGCACGGCCAGATCATCGACGTGTACGTGTCCGCTCGCCGTGACATTCGCTCGGCCCGCCGATTCTTCAGCGCCGCGTTGGCCGCCCACGGCGAACCCGACGAGGTGGTTACCGACTTGGCCCAGGCGCTGGAGACGGTGATCGAGGATCTGATCCCGGGTGCGTTCCATAACACTGACCAGTACGCCAACAACCGCGTCGAGTGCGATCATGGCCGGCTCAAAGCGAGACTCAGACCGATGCGCGGTCTCAAGACCGATCGAGGCGCGTCTGTGGTGATCCGCGGTCACGCATTCATGCAGAATCTGCGGCGTGGACACTACGAACTCGGCCTCGACGCCGCGAGCCGTCACCTCCGAGTCGCCGCCGCATTCGACGAACTCACCGAGACAATCTGACACCAAGGAGCCACCCACCTCGCTCCGCCGTGCCTCCCGATCGATCAATGCAACAGTGCCCATCGAGGTGGTCGACGGCTCGCTGCGCGGCCGCGGCGGTCCGGAACAGGATCTTGGGGTCTTCGCCCAATAGCTGGATCCAGTGGGCAAGGTAGGCAGCGTGATCGTCTCGGGGCTGGGTGCTGATCCCGAGGCGGGCGGCGCCGAGTTCGGCGACGAGTTCCTCGGCTGCGTACTCGGGGCTTCCAAAGGATGTGGTGAGGTCGAGGCGGTCGAGGCAGGTCTGGTGGCCGGTCCAGTGGATGTGCTCTTATCCGCACCGGCGGCGCTCTGGGACTGGAATCGCGAGCGTGTGGTTGAGTCGGCGCGGTGAGTCGGTTGGAGCCGGCTGGATTTTTGGGGCGTGTCTGGTGCCCGCGGCGCGGGCCGGTGATCAGAGCAGCTCGATGGGGCAGTTGATGCCTGGTGCGTTAGCGAGGCGGGTATCGGTCGTGAGCAGCGCGGTCGCGCCGGTCATCTCGGCAAGGGCGACGTAGGTGGCGTTGTATGCGCTGAGGTTGTGCCGGAGTTCCCACATTCTTGGTCGGAGCCAGTCGGCGGGGAAGCGGGTCAGGGCCAGGCGGGCGAAACCGTTCAGCGCGGTCGTGCCTTGCTTGTCGGTAAGGATCTTCTGGAAGACGAGGCGGCGAAGGACGTTGGTCACTTCGCTGTCGATGAGGTGGGGAACGGCGAGTTCCTCGTCGCCGAGGCGGTCGGGGTCAAGATCGTTAGCGACGAGTTCGACGGTGACGCTGGCATCGACGACTTTCAAGCGCCGCGTCCGTCGTGCAACGCGGCGAGGATCGTGTCGCGATCGACGTGGCCTCGAACCTCGGACTGGGTCTGTCGGATCACGGCGGCGTTGGCGTGGACCGCTTGGGAGCGTTTGGCCAGGTGCTCAAGTTCGCGCAGCATGTATCGGGTCAGGGAGAGGCCCTGGGCCTCGGCCGCGTCAGTCAGGGCATGATGCACGTGGTCGGGCACGTCTCGGATCTGGATCACTCTGGGCATGGTCGCCACGATACACCTTTGGGTGCAAGCTGCACCCAGAGCTGTTGCTTGGTCCTGGGGTTCTCGCGTTGGCGTCGCGTCGCGATTGATGCGGTGCGCTTCTGCTCGATGCTGGGGGCGGGTCTGGTTGGTCGTTTAGGTAGTCGACGGCGTGGTGGGCTTTGCCGGCGGCGGGGTAACGAGTGACGCGATGTTGTGATCGAGGACGCGTTCGAAGGCCGCGTGTCGGTGGTCGGGGGCGTGGTGCCCAGAAAGTCTGTCGCCCCAGGTCAGGCGGCATTTCGGTACTCGTGTATGAGTCCGTCGCATCGGCTGGTTCGCGGCACGCTGAGGGTTGCTGGGCGAGTCTTGGGCGGCTCATCGGACGGTGTCGGTGGTTGTGGTTGAGCAATTGGTGGGTCGATGTTGGTTGTGGTGTGCGATGTAGTCGATGACGAGGCGTTCGAGCTGTTGGCGGTTCCAGATGATGGTTCGGTCGAGGAGTTCTCGTCGGATGGATCCGATCCAGCGTTCGGCGAACGAGTTGGCCACCGGCGTTCGCACGGGTGTCTTGAGCACCTTCATGCCCTCGGTCTTGAAGATCTCGTCGAAGCTGTCGATGAACTGGCTGCCGCGATCGCGGACCAGAGCCCGAGCACCGCCGAGCTGGTCGGCGTGGGCGAGGAACAGGTTGCGTGCGGCTCGTGTGGTCCAGGCTCCGGTTGGATTGGCGGTGACACCGGCGAAGAACACCTCACGGGTTTGTTGATGAAGAACAGGACGTAGTAGCGGCGCAAGAACGCGGTGTCGACGGTGAAGAAGTCGCACGCGACCGCGGCTTGGGAGTGCAAGAACTCGGTCCAGGTCAATTCTGAGCGGTTCGGGGACGGGTCAACGCCGTTGTCGGTGAGGATCTGCCAGACGGTGGTTTTGGAGATCGTGTGTCCGAGGCGGGCGAGTTCGCCTTGGATACGGCGGTGTCCTCCCGTCTGGTTCTCGGTGGCGAGTCGCACGATCAGTTGCCGCAGCCCTGCACTTGTTGGTGGTCGGCCGCGCCGATGAGGTTGGGGTGGTTGGGTCCCGGGACGATGATCTCGAGGTCCTTGGAACGTCCGGAACGAACAGCGAGTTGTGCAAGGGATGCCAGGAAGCGGTAGAGGATACGAAACATAGCGAACCAGGATCGCGGGCATCCTCCCTGGTCAGCGCGCACGCGCGAGTTTCCGGGCACCACAGGGCACACAGTCACCGAAGGTGACCGTGGGTTGACCGGATTACTCAACGTCGTTCACGTGGGAGCCGGTGCGGTATGGGTGGGCGGTGTTGCGATGATCGCCGCCGTACTCTGGCGGCGACGCCGCGACGGACGGGAACAGCGGTCGTTACAGCTTGCTGTGCGCTTCTCGGTGGTGGCCGCCATCGCGCTCGTGGCCGTAGCGGTCGCGGGAGGTGCGCTCGCGTTGACCATCTTGGATGGGCCGAGTGAGCTCTGGTCCACGCCGTGGGGCCGACTCCTGGTCGCCAAAACGGCACTCGTTGCCTTGACAGCAGCTATGGGGGCCTACAACCACAAGGTCTTGATTCCCCAGATGTCGCAGAACTCAGGTGCCCCTTCTTTCGCCGACCAATTCAGGAGGGCCGTCACCACCGAAGCAACGATTCTCGTTATGGTGATTGTGGCAACCGCCTTCCTGGTCGGAGCGGCCTCGTGAACCTCGCGAAATCCTCAGCTCTCGAAGCCCTACCGGCCCAAAGGACCCTGACCAATCGCCCGGCTCGTGGCCGAGGCGCAGGCCGCCGCCGAGCAAGCAACGAACCATTGAAGAAGACGTCGACGCCTGCAGTTTTCCAACCTTCTAACCCGGAAGATAGTCATTGGCTGCTCGCGGCGACGACCACTGCCAGGTCTACGAGGCGGTTCGAGTAGCCCCATTCGTTGTCGTACCACCCCGCGATCTTTACCATCGAGCCCAAGGTGAGTGTGATTCCGGCGTCGAACGTGCAAGACGCCGGTGAGGTGACGATGTCAGAACTCACGATTGGGCTATCGGTGTAGTCGATCACTGTTGCTAAAGGGCCATCTGAGGCCGCCTTGAAGAACGCGGCGTTGATCTCGTCGACAGATGGTTCGGTTTCCAGCACTGCGGTGAAATCGGTCAACGAACCCGTGGGAACCGGCACCCGGAGAGCGATGCCGTCGAGCTTGCCCTGCATGGCCTGTAGGACCAAACCAGTGGCTCGCGCAGCGCCGGTAGATGTCGGGATGATGTTGATTGCGGCGGCTCGCGCGCGACGCAGGTCGGAATGCGGGCCATCGACGATGGACTGGTCGCCGGTGTAGGCATGGACCGTTGTCATCAAACCTTTCCTCACCCCGAACGCATCATCGAGCACCTTCACCATTGGCACGAAGCAGTTGGTGGTACACGATGCATTGGAGACCACCTTGTGTCTGGCGGGATCAAAGGTCTGCTCGTTGACGCCAACAACGAAAGTTGCGTCCGCATTGGAACATGGAGCGGACACGATTACGGCGGGCGCTCCAGCCTCGAGGTGTTGTGCGGACTGCTCTCTCGAGTTGAAAATCCCGGTGGATTCGACCGCCACGTCCACGCCCAGGTCTGCCCAGGGAAGGCCGCGCGGGCTGCGTTCAGTCAACACGGTGAGGGTGTTGCCGTCGATCGACAGTGCATCGTCTACGACCGAGACGTGAGCAGAAAGGGGACCGAGCACGGAGTCGTACTTGAGTAGATGTGCCATGGTGTCGAGTGGGCAGAGATCGTTGACCGCGACAATGTCCATCTCGATGTCGGCTTGTCTAGCGGCTCTGAAGAAGTTCCGGCCGATGCGACCGAAGCCGTTGATTCCGACGCGAATTGACATTTCTGTGACCTCCGGTTGTTCACACGATGCGGGGGCAATTCGTGTGGTGTTTGCGTTGCCTACCAACCCGACCGTGGCAGAAGATTCTCTTCGAGCGGGATCGAGGTTGGTGAGCGGATCTCGACGGGGACGTAGCCTGAGTAGGTGGCGTTGAAGCTCCAGTCGGGCTGTTTCGATCGGTGCTGTTCGTCGTACGTAGCGCGACCGTTCTCGATATTGACCAGTTCGGCGATGAAAACCGGTTCGACGGGCTGGGCCGTTCTGGCGAGATGAGCGTCGAACTCGTGGCGGAAACGTTCGAGGATGCTCCCGATCACCACCTCTTGTTGGACGCCCAGGTAGCATCGTGCGCCGTAAGAGACTGTGTGGACGCGGCGTTCGATCTGTTCCATGTCCTGCGCCGTGCCGTGATTCGTGGCCAGGGCGGTCAGTAGCTGGGTGAGCTTCATGCCGTCCAGCTTGCAGGGCGAGCACTGGCCACAAGACTCGACAGAGAGAAAGCGGGCTACGCCGGCCGCCAGGGCCACCATGTCGGTACTCTCATCGAACGCCATGAAGCCGGCTGAACCGAGTCCACAACCTATGGAGGACATTCCTTCGTAGGAGACTCGCACGTCTAGATGGCTGCCAAGTATGACGGGGTTGGCCACCCCCGAAAGTACGGCTTTCAGCGGTCGACCTGGCTTGGGCCCGCCGCCGATGTTCTTCAGAATCTGCCGTAGTGGGGTCCCCATTCGTACTTCGGCAACACCACTCTTGCGCAGGTGTCCCGTGACGGTCGCCACGACTGTTCCTGGTGACTTTTGGGTGCCGATCCGGCGGAACCAGTCAGCTCCTCGAGTGAGAATCTTTGCAACATTTGCGATCGACTCCACGTTGTTGACCAGTGCCGGCGAGGCGTTGGCTCGCTCGCGGTCTTCTCCCATCTGACCGACGCGATAGGTGGGAATGACTCTTGGGAACGGTGATCGCCCATCGATTGTCTCGAGCAGAGCGCTCTCTTCGCCATAGAGGTATTCGTCTGGGCCCTCGAACACCTCTAGTGACGTGTTAGCCGCGATCATGCCCACGGCACTCATCTCGTCTATGGCGGTTCGCAGTCGTAGGACTTCGGTGGCGAACGATTCCTTCGACGCGATAACGATCTTGTTCGATCCAACGGCCCGCGCAGCGATAAGGGCGCCTTCGACCACAAGGTAGGGGTTGCCGCGAATGATGGATCGGTCCTTGAATGTGCCCGGTTCGCCCTCAGCGCCGTTGACCACGACTGTGGGCGATCCTCCGTATTGCGCGGATTGGGCCACGGTCGTCCACTTACGTCCGACGGGAAACCCGGCACCGCCGCGGCCGCGGAGCCCAGATGAGGTGACGATCTCGATGATCTCGGTCGGTGCGAGTTTGGCAGCGGCAATGAGACCGGACCCCCCGCCACCGCTGACGTACTCCTCGATGGTCTCGACGCGTCCTGGATGCAGGACGCGGTGGGCCCTCCAAGGCCCATTTTCGCTCATCGTTCTGCGGGCGGCGCCGGAGTCATGGCTGCGTCGCGTATCGCAGCGATGTTGTTGCTATAGGCGCCATCGTGAAACACCGCCGATCCAGCGACGAGCACGTTGGCTCCGGCGCGGGTAATGGCTCGAGCGTTGCCTGGCACCACACCACCGTCGACCTCGATGTCGATCGCTCGCTTGCCGATCATGCTTTTTACTGCCGAGATCTTGGGTAGCACGGCCTCTATGAAGCTCTGACCCCCGAAACCAGGGTTGACCGACATCACGAGAACAAGGTCGAGTCTGTCGAGTACGTATTCGATGGCTTCAGGTGGGGTCGAGGGATTCAGTGCGACACCGGCCCGTTTGCCCAGAGCGCGTATGGCGTCGAGTGTGCGGTCGAGGTGAGCGCATGCCTCGGCATGGACTGTGATGCCATCGGCACCGGCCGAGGCGAAGCTTTCGAGGTAGGGATCGACCGGGTCGATCATGAGGTGTACATCCAAAGGCTTCTCGGTGTGGGGGCGCACAGCGCTCACTACCAGCGGGCCAATGGTCAGGTTCGGCACAAAGTGCCCGTCCATCACGTCGACATGGACCCAGTCGGCACCGGCGTCATCGATAGCGCGGACCTCCTCACCAAGGCGGGCAAAGTCGGCTGACAGTATGGACGGGGCAATACATGTCGTCATTGAGAGTTCCTCGCTATTGAGCCGTTCGTCGCCAGTCGGGCTTTCGCTGCCACCGCGGCAGCCGTGATGCCAAAGTGGTCGTAGAGTTCTGGGCCGGGACCCGACTCTCCAAAACCGTCCATACCAATGAACTGATCTTCGGGTCGCAACCAACGGCGCCAGATCCCCTCCACTGCGGCTTCGATGCCGATTCGCGGGGCTTCGCCCAGCACCATGTTCTGTGCATCTGCGTCCTGTGTGGCGAAGAGTTCCCAGCACGGCATGGACACCACCGCGGCGGCGACGCCCTCTGTGGCAAGACTTTCGGCAGCTTCAACTGCGATGGCGACCTCAGAGCCAGATGCCAACAGCGTGACATCGCGACCGCCGTCGGGCTCTCGCAGCAGGTAGGCGCCATCGGCGACGCGATTGGCATCTCCCAAGCCAACGGTGTCGCGCGCGACTGGCAAGCCCTGTCGCGACAGGCATAGGACAGTCGGCGTGCCGTCTCGCCTCAGCGCAATTTCCCACGCCTCGGCCGTCTCGACCGCATCGGCCGGACGAATGACCTGTAGCCCGGGAATGACCCGCAGAGCGGCCAGATGTTCGACAGGCTGGTGGGTGGTGCCGTCTTCGCCGAGCCCGATGGAGTCATGAGTCATAACGTGAATGACGTCGAGGCCCATGATGGCGGCCATGCGGAGTGCCGGACGGCTGTAGTCGGCGAACACGAGGAATGTGCCGCCATAGGGCAGATGACCTTGGTGGAGGGCAATACCGTTCATGGCCGCCGCCATTGCGTGCTCGCGCACGCCATAGTGGATGTAGTTGCCGTGGAAGTCTCTGGGCTCTATGGGCTTGTGTGCTGTTGTGAGAGTGAGATTTGAACCACTTAGATCGGCTGAGCCACCGAGCAAAGCAGGGTAGTCGGGGGTGATGGCGCTCAATACGAGTTCGCTGGACTTGCGAGTCGCCAGCTTTGGTCGATCGACTGAGAACGCGGTGCGTACTTGTCTGAGGCTCTCTCGGACTGCTGTGGGCTCCAGACCTTGGAGCCTCGCCAGCAAATCGGTGCGCGTCGACTCGGGCAAGGTTTCAACTCGGGTCTCCCACTCTGTTCGTGATGTCACACCCGCCTCGCCGACGCGACGCCAGGCATCGAGAATCGGAGTCGGTATCTCGAATGAAGGCGCCGTCCATTCGAGCCGTGCTCGTGTCGCCGCGATTTCGTCTTCACCCAGAGCGGCACCATGCGCTGCAGCGGTCCCTTCTTTGTTGGGTGCGCCAAAGCCGATTGTGGTGCGGCACGCCACGATGGAGGGACGATCAGCCTGATCTGCCTCGGCTATAGCTGCTTCGATAGCCGCGGTGTCATGGCCATCGACAGCGATGGTGTGCCAGTTGCTCGCTGCGAATCTGGCCAACTGGTTGTCGGAGACAGCGAGGTCGGTCGCTCCGTCTATGGAGATGTGGTTGTCATCGAACAGCACGATGAGATGATCGAGTTCCATGTGCCCGGCAAGGCTGATTGCCTCTTGGCTGATGCCCTCCATGAGGCACCCATCGCCGGCGAGCACAAAAGTTCTGTGATCACATATGTCGGATCCGTACTCTTCGCGGAGCAGTCTCTCGGCGATCGCCATCCCCACGCCATTCGCAATGCCCTGGCCGAGCGGGCCGGTCGTCGTTTCGATTCCCGGGAGATGTCCATACTCGGGATGGCCGGCGGCCGGGCTTCCGATCTGGCGAAAGGCGCGTAGGTGGTCAAGCTCTACACCCCTGTAGCCGGTCAACCAGAGCAGGGAGTACAGCAGCATGGAGCCATGGCCTGCGGACAGCACGAACCGGTCGCGGTCAGGCCACTCGGGCTCGCTCGGATCAAAGGAGAGGAACCGGCTGAAGAGCACGGTGGCTACGTCTGCCATTCCCATTGGCATGCCGGGGTGTCCTGAGTTGGCCGCCTGTACTGCGTCCATCGAGAGCACGCGTATGGCGTTGGCCATCGTCCTCAGTTCGTCAGTACTGGTGTCGGTCGTGATCGTGTCCATTTCGTGGTCCTTTAGGAGATCAGGTCCTTGATGATCGGGGTGAGGATGAGCTCCATGGCCACCCCCCACTTCCCGCCCGGTACAACGATCGTGTTGCGACGGGACATGAACGAGTCGTGGAGCATCGCCAGGAGGTATGGGAAGTCGACGTTGAACTTCGCCGGGTCTTGGAAGCGGATGACAATGAAGCTCTCATCAAGTGTGGGTACGTCTCGAGCAATGAAGGGGTTGGACGTATCAACTGTTGGCACACGCTGGAAGTTGATGTCGCTCTGGCTGAACTGCGGCGTGATGTAATGCACGTAGTCCGACATGCGTCGGAGAATCGTGTGGGTTACGTCTTTGCTGTCGTAGCCACGCATCGAGCTGTCGCGATGGATCTTCTGGATCCATTCCAGATTCACGATGGGCACCACGCCGATCAGCAGATCGACGTGGCTGGCGATGTCGATGCCGTTGACAACGGCCCCACCGTGGAGGCCCTCGTAGAACAACAGGTCGGTGCCGCGCTCAGCTCCCTCCCACTCGGTAAAGGTGCCCGGGGGGCTGCGGTACTGCTCGGCCTCGGTTTCGTTGTGAACGTAGTGACGTGTCTGGCCCGTGCCCGACTCACCGTATTCGATGAACAGTTCCTCGAGTTTGTCGAGCACGTTCCCGTCGGGACCGAAATGACTCAGGGTCTGTCCGCTGGCGTCGGCCTCCGCCACGGCCTCTTTCATCGCGGCACGGTCATAGCGATGGAAACTGTCGCCCTCTACGAATACTGCATCGATGTGCTCACGGTTGAAGATGTGGTCTATGGCAACTTTTACGGTTGTCGTCCCGGCTCCAGACGATCCTGTGACCGCGACTATGGGATGTTTCTTCGACATTCTGGCGTCCTAGTGGTTGGTCGACGGGCAGCGTGGAGCGGTGGCCATGCGATCAAGCCGTCTGCGCGGATTCGGGCCTGTACTGACCTCGCGCAGCGAGACTGTTGAGCCTGGCCCGCTCCAGCAGCGCTGCCGTGGCTTCAGTTACCTTCTCGGGGTTCCCGCGCCAGGTTTCGAGTGCCTCGCGCTGCAGTGCTCGGCCGAAGGAGAACGTGAGCGGCCATGGTGCGTTCCGGTCGAACTGGTTCATCAGGTTGAGGTGCTGGGTTGCCTCGCTGTCGCTCTGGCCGCCAGAAAGAAAGGCGACACCTGAGACCCCTGCTGGCACGTTGTCGCGTAGACATCGCAGGGTCTGCGCAGCAACCTGTTCGACGCCGGCACGATCCGTATCGCCCGCACCGGATATCACCATGCTGGGTTTCAAGATCGTTCCCTCAAGGGCCACCCCCTGGTTCTCGAGTTGGGCGAACACCGAAGTCAGGGTCTTGGCGGTGATCTCGTAGCAGGAATCGATGCTGTGGGTTCCGTCCATGAGTACCTCGGGCTCGACGATCGGAACGATCTGGGCCTCCTGGCACAACGCCGCATATCGAGCGAGCGCGTGAGCATTAGCTTCGATGCATGCGCTGGTTGGAGTACCGTTCGCGATGGTGATGACGGCCCGCCACTTGGCGAACCTGGCCCCAAGTCCGTAGTACTCAGCCAGCCGGTCCCGTAGTCCGTCCAAACCTTCTGTGACTAACTCGGCGGCGTGGCCAGCCAAGGGCTTGGCCCCGGTGTCGACCTTGATGCCCGGGACGATGCCGCGGGACATCATGAAGTCGGGGAGAGCCTGTCCGTCTGCGGCGGTTTGACGGATGGTCTCGTCGAAGAGAATGGCACCGCCTACGTACTCGGATAGGCCCTCGCCTGCCACGAGGAGCTCGCGGTAGGCGCGGCGATTGTCTTCGGTGGCATCGATTCCGCGCGCTTCGAAGCGCTTGTTACATGTCGGTGTGCTCTCGTCGATCGCCAGGATCCCACGACCCTTGCCAACAAGCGCGGTCGCGGTCTCTGTCAGTATCTGCAGATCCATAAACGGGTGACCCCTTCGGTTCACGAATTACCATAGGAGTCAGTATGCATCGGTTCAAATCGAAGCTACTCTACAATGACATCGGTGTATATCGATGAAGATTCGAGGAGCAAGAGTCATGATCACGATCCGTCAGCTCGAGATCTTCGCCGAGGTGGTGAGAAACGATGGCAGTGTGACCCAGGCCGCGGCAAAGCTGTACGTGTCCCAACCCTCGGTGTCGGACACGCTGCGCGCTCTCGAGAAGAGCCTTGGTGCCAAGATGTTCTCGGGACGTGGCCGGGCACGCGCCCTCACCCCGGCTGGCGAGTCCTACTGGGACTACACCAGGCGAATCCTGGGTTTGATCGACGAGGCAGCGCAAGCGGTCGCCGACTTTGGAGAACGACCCCAGGGTCGACTTTCCATCGTTGCCGTGCCAACCGCGGGTGAGTACCTGGTGCCAGCCGTATTGCGCGCTTTTCTCGACGAGCATCCCGAGGTCGCGGTCACGCTCATGGTCGCGAATCGCGCCGATGCCACAGAGTGTCTGCGTGAAGGGCAGGCGGACTTGGCCATCATGGGTCGACCACCTGCCGGCCTCGTTGCCGAGAATAGGCGCTTCGACGAGAACCGCCTGTTGTTGCTGTGCGGCGCCAGCCACGAACTGGCCGGGACCACTCCGGACATCGAGGCCATCGCGAAATCTCCCTTTCTCCTGCGTGAGAACGGCTCGGGGACGCGGGCTGCGATCGAGGAACTCTTTGCCTCGGAGGATCTTGAGCTTCGTCAGACCATGGTCTTGGGCTCGAATCTCGCCATTCTTGCTGCACTGCGAGAAGGCCTCGGCGTAGCAGCCATGCCCGAGATCGCCGCGGCGCGCGGCATCGAGAGTGGTGAGGTCGTCGAACTGGAAGTTTCGTTGTTCCCGCTGGTGCGGGAATGGCACGTTGTCTGGCTGTCTACCCGACCGCTCTCGGCACCTGCCGCTGCTTTCACCGAGATGATGGTCGGCCAACAGATACTCGAACCTACATCGCCATGAACTTATAGAAGTGTCAATGTTAATCGATTTGAACCGACGTAGACGACGTCGTAGGGTGACGGAGAACCCGGTGACCACCTTGGCGACACCTGAATACACAGCACATCTGGAGACGGAATGGCCACGACCTATGACGCAGGCGTAAAGGACTATCGAGACACGTATTGGATGCCCGATTACACGCCCAAGGACACTGACATCCTCGCGTGTTTCAAGGTTACGCCTCAAGACGGTGTGCCTCGAGAAGAGTTGGCCGCCGCCGTAGCGGCCGAATCCTCAACAGGTACCTGGACAACGGTCTGGACCGACTTGTTGACCGACCTCGAGTACTACAAAGGTCGGGCCTACGCTATCGAAGACGTCCCCGGAGACGACACCTGCTTCTACGCTTTCATTGCCTACCCGATCGACCTCTTCGAGGAAGGCTCGGTAGTCAATGTCATGACCTCGTTGGTGGGCAACGTCTTCGGGTTCAAGGCCCTCCGAGCGCTACGCCTCGAGGACATCCGATTCCCGATCGCCTACGTCATGACTTGCAACGGCCCACCTCAAGGCATACAGGTAGAGCGCGACATTTTGAACAAGTACGGGCGTCCGCTACTGGGCTGCACCATCAAGCCCAAGCTGGGCTTGTCGGCCAAGAATTACGGCCGGGCCTGCTATGAGGGCCTACGCGGCGGCCTCGACTTCACCAAGGACGACGAGAACGTCAACTCCCAACCCTTTATGCGCTGGCGGGCGCGCTTCGACTTCGTGATGGAAGCCGTTCAGAAGGCCGAGGCAGAGACAGGCGAACGGAAGGGTCACTACCTCAACGTCACGGCCGCGACAACCGACGAAGCGATGAAGCGTGCCGAATACGCCAAGGAGCTTGGCGCCCGCATCATCATGCACGACTACATCACCGGAGGCTGGTCGACGAACACCCAACTGGCCCAGTGGTGCCAGGAGAACGGGCTCCTGTTGCACATCCACCGTGCAATGCACGCGGTGCTCGATCGCAATCCTCATCACGGAATCCACTTCCGAGTGTTGACCAAGATATTGCGTCTCTCCGGTGGCGATCACCTGCACTCTGGCACGGTTGTGGGGAAGCTCGAAGGCGATCGTGCAGCGACCCTTGGATGGATCGACACCATGCGCGATTCTTTCATCCCGGAAGATCGCTCACGCGGCCTCTTCTTTGATCAGGATTGGGGATCGATGCCCGGAGTCTTCCCAGTCGCGTCCGGTGGCATTCACGTCTGGCACATGCCTGCTCTGGTCAACATCTTCGGCGATGACTCGGTCCTGCAGTTTGGCGGCGGAACCCTGGGCCACCCATGGGGTAACGCGGCAGGAGCAGCTGCCAACCGTGTCGCCGTCGAAGCCTGCGTCGAGGCCAGGAACACGGGTAGGCAATTGGAGGTGGAGGGGAAAGACATCCTCACTGCCGCGGCCAAGCACAGCCCAGAGCTTGCGGCCGCCATGGAAACTTGGAAAGAAATCAAGTTCGAGTTCGACACTGTCGACAAGCTCGACGTTTCCCACCGCTAAGCCCACCCAAACCACCAGATCTGGAGCACAGCAGATATGCAAGACTATGAATCAAGCCTGAAAGACCCCTCGAGCCGCAAATTCGAGACGTTCTCCTACCTACCCCCAATGACGGCCGAGCAAACCCGGCAGCAGATCGACTACATCGTCAACAAGGGCTGGAATCCAGGCATCGAACACACCGAACCCGAAAATGCCGGGGGCAACTACTGGTACATGTGGAAACTGCCTATGTTCGGAGAGACCGACGTCGACGTCATTCTTGGCGAAATCGAGGCCTGCCACGTTGCTCACCCCGATAACCATGTCCGCCTCCTCGGGTATGACAACTTCACCCAGTCGGCCGGAGCGTCCATGGTCATACACCGCGGCGAGATCGTCTAGTCAATGGTCGCACCAACCCTCTACATCGGACTCGACGATGACGTTAATGGAGGGATGACCACCATTGGCAAGATGATTCGCGACGCCCAGGTGTTCGGCCTCATCGACACAAGCGAGACCTGTGAGGGATGGGACCTGTCAAGAATCAATGCCCTCCTCCAGGAGACCAACGAACAGTGGGACAGGTACGGGTGCATGGTCAGCCAACTTCCCGAAAACCTGTCGAAGCGTCATAGGGAGATTCACGACGCGGGAATAGCGAGGGCCAAGGCGGCTGGCTGGACTGGCGAGCACGAACTGGATGACGATGACTGAGGCAGTCGAGCAGTACCTGATTGGCGAGCAGCCGTACTACGAACCGGTCGCCGATGAAATCGACCTCTATGAGGCTGCCTACAGCGTGCGCATGCCCATGATGCTCAAGGGCCCAACGGGCTGTGGCAAGTCTCGCTTTGTGGAGTACATGGCCTGGAAGCTCGGCAAACCGCTCATTACTGTGGCTTGCAACGAGGACATGACTGCATCCGATCTTGTCGGCCGTTTCCTGCTGGACAAGGACGGAACGAAATGGCAGGACGGCCCACTCACCATGGCAGCGCGCGCGGGAGCGATTTGCTACCTGGATGAAGTGGTGGAGGCCAGACAAGACACCACCGTCGTCATTCACCCTCTGACCGATCACAGGCGCGTGCTGCCGTTGGACAAGAAGGGCGAACTGGTCGTGGCCCATTCCGACTTCCAACTCGTCATTTCCTACAATCCTGGTTACCAGAGCCTGATGAAGGATCTGAAGCAATCAACCAAGCAGCGCTTCGGCGGGCTTGACTTCGACTACCCCGAGGCCGAGCTGGAGGTCTCGATCGTTGCCAACGAGTCGGGCGTAGACGCGGCCGTGGCCAACAAGCTTGTGCAAATTGCGCATCGGGCCCGCAACCTCAAGGGTCACGGACTGGACGAGGGCATCTCAACTCGGCTGCTGGTCTACGCCGGCCAGCTCATCGAGTCAGGGGTTGATGCCAGAGCAGCCTGCAGCATGACTATGGTGACGCCGCTGACCGACGATCCTGACATGCGAGACACCTTGGACGCAGCCGTCCAGACCTTCCTGGATTAGCCGGGTCGTCGTGGCGCCAATCAAGCTTGACGACTACGCCGAGTTCATAGCTGAGGCATCCCCCGAGGTTGCCGACGTACTCGCGTCGACCTTTCAGGAAGCGGCGCGTGTGATGTCGCCGGCCGGCCTGCAGGAGTACCTTGACGGCGCCAAAGCGCTGTGCCACCTCAACAAAGGCTCTGATCTGGTCACGACGTATCTCGAGGAGATGCCGCTCGTGGCCAAGGAGTGCGGCGAGGACGTTATCGCCGAATCTGTGAACGCCGCTATGAAGCTCTCATCGATGACGTCGGGCGCTGTGATCACGCTGATGTTTTCGAACCTGCCCACCGCTGCCCGTCATCTGGGCGATGCCCAACTGCTTCGCAGCTACCTGACCCTGATGCACCAGCTCGCTTCGACTGCGCCACGTGGGTTGCGCCCAATGTTGGGCCACCTGGATCTACTCCTCTCAAAGTTGACGTTGAGCGGCTTGCGTCGTTGGGCCAACTTCGGTGCCCAGGCCTACCGCCGCGACTTTGCCAACTTGACCGCCTATTTCAACTTGGAATCCGCCGATAGCCTCGCAGTGCTCGAAAAGGAGCGCCGTGGCGTGCTCTTTGTCCACGTGCAGCGCCGACTCAACTTCTACCTTCGTGCGCTGTGGGGCCGCGACTTCTTCCTCCGTCCAACCCAGGCCGATCACGCCGATTTTCGCCCGTACCTGGAACAGCGGATCCTGCATCTTCCCGACGCTCTCGACGATGTTGGAGGACTCACGGGGCTAGAGCTCTATCGGGCAACAGCTGCGCACATGGCCAGCCATGTGATGTACACCAGGGCTTCGTTGTCGGCTGAGCAACTCAGCCCGGCGCAAATGTTCTTTGTGGGTCTGGTCGAGGACGCGCGAGTCGAGTACAACGCCGTTCAGGACTTTCCTGGGCTCAAGAAACTCTGGAAGTCGCTCATGTTGGTCGAGTGCGACGACCCGGTCGAACACGAAACGATTCCGGCGCTGGAGCATCTGGCACATCAGTTGCTGGACCCCGGTGTTGCAGGCGACGACTTGGCCATCAACAGTGTTGTCGCCAGGTTCCATGATGAGATCGAGAGCAACAAGCACAACTCTCAGTTCTCCTGGCTGATGGGCCTTGAGCTGTTTAACATCTTTGCTGGTCGGAAAGCGGTCCCTAGCCTCCGGATCCTAGAGAGCTATCGACTCAGTTATAGAGATGACAATCGAATCGTGTGGCACTTCGAGGATCCGGCTGGCTGGGCCGAAGAACCAGAGTATTTGGCGGCGAGCCAGCGCCAGGTCCGGCGGCAGGTGAGTCCGATGGTCATGGCCCACACTCTCGACTCTGAATTGGCCGGTGATGATGCTCAGGAAATCTGGACCTGCAGTGACGTGATGCGTGTATACGAGGACGATCTGACAGAAGACGCGTTGACGTTCAATGAACTGCTGGGTAAGGAGCCAGTCTCTGAGCCGTTCCACTACCCCGAGTGGGACTACCAAATTCAGCTCCATCGCCCGGACTGGGCGACCGTGTACGAGCGCCGCTTGCCCAAGGGCGACCCCGAAGATGTCGAGGCCATACTGCGCGACCACAAACCGATCGCTCATCGAATCAAACAGATCATCGACCTTCTGGCGCCCGCGGGGGTACAACGCCAACGAGGGCTGGAAGATGGTGACGAGATCGACCTGAACGCTGCCATCGAGGCCATGGTTTCGCTTCGTATGGGCGACCAGCCGAGCTCACGAATCACGATGAGAAACGTGCTGAAATCGAGGGACTTGGCCGTCGTTGTTCTGCTCGATCTTTCGGAGTCAACCAACGAACAGGTCGGGGGTACCGAAAAGACGATTCTCGAACTGACCCGAGAAGCGGCAACTCTGGTGGCGACCGCGATCGAGGGCGTCGGCGATCCCTTCGCTGTTCATGGCTTTGCGTCCGATGGCCGCCATGATGTCCAGTACTACCGTCTGAAGGACTTTCATCAACACTATGACGACGACGCCAAGTCGCGTCTCGCGGGCATGGCGGGCGGCTTGTCGACCCGCATGGGAGCGGCCCTGCGCCATGCCGGGTTCCATCTGGGCAAGCAGCCTCAGCGTCGCAAGCTGGTCCTGCTTGTTACCGACGGGGAACCAGCCGACATTGACGAGGCAGACCCGCAGCATCTTCGTCGTGACACGAAGAAAGCGGTGGAAGAGCTGTATTCGACCGGTGTGTTGACGTACTGCCTGACCCTGGATCCTCATGCCGACTCCTATGTGAAGCGGATATTTGGAGAGAGCGGCTACACGATTGTGGACAACGTCGAGCGCCTACCCGAGCAACTACCGATGTTGTTTGCGAGTCTGACCGGCTAGCTGAACCGTGGGCGCGGTGGGGACTCCCGTGCATCGATAACAACCTATGAAAAGCTAATGTTCAATCGATTGGAATCGAAGTGATGCGCATCGTATTGTCGTGTACAACGTGGCCCCCAGTCCAGGGATTGCGAGAGATGATGAGAGGTCGAGCGATGGACCAGCCTGATCGATATGCGCCAAGAGTGCTCGTGAGTGGCAATCGATTATGAGCGAAACGATCCGGCACGCCGATTCGGTTGCCGCAGTGCTCGCAAGCGTCACCGCCGTTGCCGCGGCGCGGGCGATGCCCCATGTTGGAACGGGAGAAAAGGAAACCGCCGACCAGGCTGCGGTTGATGCGATGCGAAATTTGCTCATGAAGTCTGCGGTCGATGCCACGATCGTCATAGGGGAGGGCGAGAAGGACGAAGCCCCCATGTTGGGCGCTGGCGAACGCCTCGGCATCGGTGGGCCCGAACTCGACATAGCGGTCGATCCGGTCGAGGGGACGAGTCTGCTCGCAGCCGACAGAGACGGCGCCATGGCCATCATTGGCGCTGCGCCGAGGGGCGCTATGTTCGATCCGGGTCCAGCGTTCTACATGGACAAGTTGATCGTTGGCCCCAACAGCGCCGGCAGCGTTTCGCTCGATGCACCAATGGAAGACACGGTCCGAGCTATCGCGAAGAGCGAGGGCATCAAGCCGGACGACGTTTGCGTCGCCATGCTCTACCGTCCGCGCAACGCCGACCGCCTGGCCGGTCTCAGGCGCGTCGGTGCCAAGACCGTTCTGCTCGACCACGGCGATGTCGGTCCATCACTGCTTGCGGCGCTAGAGAACTCTTCGATCCATGCGGTAGCCGGGATCGGCGGGACGCCTGAGGGCATCGCCATTGCCTGTGCGCTACGGGGGATGGGCGCCGAAATTCAGGGCCGCCTCGCGCCACAACTTCCCGAAGAAGCACACGCCGTTCTGGATTTCTTCGATGATCCCGGAGCGCTCCTTTCGAGCGAAGATCTGGTAGCACCCGGGCCAGCCTGGTTCGCGGCCGCTGGGATAACCGGGGGTGGACCGTTCGCCCGTGTCGAGGCTGTCGAGGGTGGCTACAAGACGCATGTACTGGTGGTGACGCACAACGAGTCGAGCGGCGCAGAGTGGCTCGACATAGTCGTCGACCCCCTGGGCGAGTTGACGGTCCCTTGAGGGACCGCAGCCCACTCGACATGAGAGACAGTGCGACAGCCCCAGAGTGGTTCGGGCAATGAGCGCTACTAACGCCGTTGCTGAAGTGTGGGTCATCGACTTGGATGGAGTCATCTGGCTTGGCGACAAGCCCATCCCGGGCGCGGCCGACGCCGTGGCTCGGCTGCAGGCAAGCGGACTGACAGTAGTGTTCGCGACCAATAACTCGTCACTCACTCGGGCGGGTAACGAGGCAAAGCTGGCACGCCACTCCATCGACGCCACAGGTGCGGTCGTGAGTTCGGCGATGGCTGCGAGCAGCCTTGTCGAGCCTGGTGAGACCGTCCTGGTCTGCGGTGGCGAGGGAGTGCACGAGGCCATGGCAGCTCAAGGCGTCAACATCGTCAACGGCGGCCCTGCTGACGCAGTAGTCGTGGGCTGGACTCCCGAGTTCGATTTCGAGATGTTGACACGGGCATGTCAGGCCATCCATCGGGGCGCCCGTCTCATCGGGACGAACTCCGACGCCACGTTGCCGGGCGCAGAGAATCTGAGGCCCGGCTGTGGATCATTGGTGGCAGCAGTTGCCACCGCCGGAGGCGTAGAACCAATATTCGCCGGCAAGCCACACCAGCCTCTCGCCACATATATTCAAGAGACCTTCGGTCGGTCCGGAATCGTGGTCGGCGATCGCGTCGACACTGACGGGGAATTCGCCAGGACCCTTGGCTTCGAGTTTGCCCTGGTCCTAAGCGGCGTAGTGAGCGAAGCGGATCTTCCGGTGCAGCCGGCACCCGACCTCGTGGCGGCCGATCTCGGCGCGGTCGTGGTAGCTGCGCTTGGATAATCCTAGGACGGTGTCAGGTCGTGCGGGTGTCCCACCAAATGGCAAGTCGCTCGCTAGGGAACTCGATGTGTTCCACGGCCGCGGCAACCTCGGGTTCTCGCTCGGCGGGTAGACACAAGCGACGTGTCCAAAAGGCGGCTTCGACGGAACTGGCTCGGCCGTCGTCTCTGCGAGTTGAGGTCGACCTCTCCACATTGACCGCGAACCCGGCATCGCTGAGCGCCTCGGCGGCCGTCCACCCAGTAGGGACGGCGGGACGGTCGATGTTCCAGAACTCTTTCCATAGGGGAGCGCGCACCGTCTGCGGGTGGAACTCCGTTATCTCCAACACGACTCGATTGGCCGCATGTCCGTCGAGGGCGCGGGCAAAGGCGACAATGTCGGGGGCGTTGTAGAGCACGTTGTGGCAAACCACCACATCGGCAGCGGCCACTTCGTCAGCGACATCAGGCCAAGGGCCACACACACCGGTTGCGGGAACGTCGCGTTCTGCCGCCGTGGCCAAGAAGAGGTCGATCATGTCCTGCTGACGATCGGTCCCGATCACGCGCGCCACGCGTGGAAGCAGCGCGAAAGCGGCCGCCCCGCCGCCACAGCCGACATCGAGGACAGTGCCATTTTCGGGGATGGCTGCCATGGCAATCTCCGAACACCGCGAGCGCGCGGTAGATCCGGGTGGTGCCGCGGCGAACATTTCTGGCGTGAACACAAACGGTGTTTGTGGCGCGGCAGCCAGGATCTCGTCTGGAATGGCCCACTCGCCGAGCTGGCGGGCCCACCTGTCTGCGGCACTCTCGCCCGGAATGTGGTTAGTCACAGCAGGGCCTCATGCAACGTGGATTTGCGCTGGGTGAGTGGTTGTTCGGGTCATGCAATTCAGCCGCCCATGAAGATCAGCTCGGATTCACCTTTTGAGACCTCGGTGAGAATCTCTGACAGGGTGCGGAACGACGCACCGATTTTGGCCGCATCTTCAGTCGACACCCCACGGGCATCGCAAGAGAAAGGTCAAAGCGTCACTTCGAACGGGCCGTCGGGGCCGGCCGCCACCTTCGCGCGGACGTCGTCGCCTTCACTCGTCGCCGGCAACGTGTTCGGGTCGACAACGTCCACAGCATTGCCGGCCAGTCTTACTTCGGCCTCGAGCCCACTGTTTCCGGCCACGTTGGCGAAGTGATAGACGCGGAAGAACGCGCCGGGATCCTCGCTGGGGTCGGAGGTGGTAAAGAAGATCAACTTTCGGTCAGACATGGGTGTCCTATCTGGTGTCTTGACAGATTGAAGGGGGGCCAACGGTCTAGCCCAGAGCACGGCTTCACATGCTTGGGGTCCGTCTACCCTCCAACGTAAATGAACTCGGCTTTGTCATTGGCTACCTCGAGCATGATGTCGCCCAGCTCTCGTAGCCGGCCGCCGACTGCTGCAACCATATCGTCTGAAACCTCACGGGCTCCGGTACAGCCCGGTCAAAACGAGACATCGATGCGGCGACTGGCGGCCGCTTTCATCCTCTCGCGGATGTCGTTTCCGATCTCGTTGTCTGGGAAGACGCGAGGGTCGGCGGCCAGCACGGCCGGGCCGGCCAGGCGGACCTCGGCCTCGATGCCTTTGTCCTCGGCCGCGCCGGCAAAGCGATATGCCGTGAGGAACGGTTTCAAGTTCTCCGCTGGGTCTGCATTTGTGAAGAATATGAGCTTTTTCAAGGTGGACCTTTCATTGGATGACCGCTTCGAGCAAGGCGCTCGTAGCGGGATGGTTCGGACTACTGATGACTTCTTCGCCGGGACCCATCTCGACAATACGCCCTTTGTCCATGACCGCGATGGTGTCGCCGACGTAGCGGGCCATGGCCAGGTCGTGGGTGATGTACAAGATGGCGGTGTCGTTCACGTCCTGCATCTGGGAGAGAAGTTCGATCATCACGCCACGCAGTGACGCGTCGAGCATCGAGGTGGGCTCATCGGCGATAACCAACTCCGGCTTGGCCACCAGCGCCCTCGCAAGGGCCACGCGTTGTCGCTGACCACCCGACAGCGCGTCCGGGTAACGACTTCCGAGTTCGATGGGCAGCCCAACCGCTACTAGAGCGTCGTTCACCAGTTCAACGCGGTCGGCTGGAGGTACGCGCTGTATCGCCAGGGATTCACCGATCAGTCGCTTGACCGTCATTCCAGGATGCAGCGACTGATAGGGATTCTGGAAAACCATATGGATGCGTCTTCGCAGCGACCGCAGCTGTCTGCGAGAGACTGAGCCGAGGTCGTTCCCGTCCACCAGGACCGCTCCAGTAGTCGGAGCGACAAGCCCGAGTGCGGCGCGGGCGATGGTTGACTTGCCTACTCCGCTCCTGCCCACGAGAGCCAAGCGCTCGCCCCGCGTCATCGTGAAGGAGATGTCAGTGGCAGCGACGACGTCAACGTGGCGCCGGCCTCTGAAAGTTACGCCGAAATTCCGGAGTTCCAGGATTGGCGTCATGTTGCTGCCAGGTGGCACGCCACGGGGACATATTCCGGGACAGTTTCCAAGCAAGTCTCGAAGACCTTGGGGCACCTCGGTGCGAATGGGCACCCTGATTCGATCTGGGACAGATCAGGAGGATCGCCAGGAATGGGCACAGGTGGCCGACGTGGCCCCAGAACTGGAGGGAACGCGTTCAGAAGGAGCTCGGTGTACGGGTGCCGCGGGGACGCGAGGACGGCACTTGCCTCGCCGAGCTCAGCAATCCGACCCGCGTACATGATGGCTAGGTCGTCGGCGATGCTTCCCACCATTCGGAGGTCATGGGAAATTATCAGGACGTCCATCTCGAGCTCGGACCGCAACGAGTCGAGCAAGTCAAGCAACTCGCGCTGGGTCACCACATCGAGGCCGGTAGTTGGCTCGTCGGCGATGAGTAATTCTGGTTGGTTGGCGATGGCCATGGCAATTACCACTCGTTGGCGCATCCCCCCGCTCAGTTCATGTGGGTAAGCGTCGTGGCGGTCGGGATCGATCCCGACGCGAGACAACAGCTGACTCGCGTACTCGAGACCATCGCGACGAGTCATGAGGGCGGATTCGGCTACCTGTCGACGAATGGTAATGATGGGGTCGAGCAGGCTCATGGCGGCTTGGGGGACCACTGCGAATCGGCGGCCGCGGAGCTTCGTGAGGCCGACACGTCCGAGGCGTCGAAGGTCTGTGTCACCGAGAACAACCTCACCCTCGACAATCCGACCCGGCGGGGCGAGCAAGCCTGCGATGGCCATGGCGAGTGTGGACTTACCGCTCCCGGATTCTCCCACCATGCCAAGGATCCGGCCGGAACGTGTGCGGAGATCCACCGATGTAGTGGCGTGAACCGGGGGTTCGGTCTCGTAGTGGACTGATAGGTTCCGCACAACCAGCGACTCATTCTCTCCAGCCGGTGAGGCTGGATGCTCTTCTAGTACGCGGCGGACTCCTCTCTGGTAGCCGTAGCTCGTGAGCCGCGGGTCGGCCCACTCCTCCGCGGCATAACCGATGAACGCGAACCCGACGATGAGGATGGTGAGAGCTATGCCTGGGGGCAAGATCCACCATTTCCAGGCATCGGTGAGGATAGCGCTGGCGTTGTTGGCGAAAGACAGTGTGGCTCCCCACGAGACGCTGCTCGGATCTCCGAGCCCCAGAAAGGCTATGCCTGACTGCACGATCACGGCCACTGCTGCAGCACGCACGAACTGTGACGACAGCAGGGGGGTCAATCTCGGCAAGATGTGAAGGCCGAGAATCCGCCAAAGACCGGCTCCCATGGCCTCGGCGGCAACCACGTGTTCGAACTCCTTGACTTTCAAGACCTGGCCACGCAACAAACGGGCAGGGCGAGCCCAAAGCACTCCGGCAATCAACGCAATCGTGACAGACAGGCCGCGGCCGAAGTAGGTCACCAGGACAAGCACAAGTACAAGAAACGGCATGGACAACACGAGGTCCACCACACGCATGAGGACCGCATCTACTGTGCCGCCCCGGTAGCCCGCAATCAGTGCAACGACTGTCCCGACGACTGTGGCAATGATTGCGGCGGCCAGTCCAACACTCAGCGAGATCCGCGCACCAAAGAGGAGCTGCGACCAAAGATCGCGGCCAAGATCATCGGTTCCGAGCAGGTGGTCGGCAGACGGGCTCTCGAATGCAAGCCCACTTGTTGTGTTTGGCGGGTGCTCGGTCAGAATCGGGGCGAACACAGCGGCCAACAAGATGATGCCGACGAAGCCGATCCCGATGGTCGCCACGATTTTGGAGGAGCGAGACATCAGCCCACCTTGCGTACGCGCGGATCGAGGCGGGGGTAGAGAAGGTCGTTGAAGAAGTTGGCGCCGATGGCGATGAGTGCCAGGAGTAGAAACACTCCTTGCAGCACTGGGTAGTCGCGCGCCAGCACGCTGTCGAACGCCAGCGACCCGAGTCCGGGGTAGGAGAAGATGGTTTCGACGACAGTGGCTGCACCGACCAGGGTGCTGAAACCCAACAATGCTGCGGTTGAAACGGGGAGCAGCGCATTTCGTTGGGCGTGACGTCGCACGGCGCGATCGTCAAGCCCCTTGGCACGAGCCATGAACACGTAGTCTTCGCCGAGTTCGGAGACAAGCGCTGACCGGCTCACCACGAACACCGACCCAATCCCGGTGAGAATGAGGGTCGAAGCGGGAAGGACGAGGCGCCGCGCCACATCTGTGACGCGAGCCCAACCAGTGATGTCGCCCGCGGCGATAGCCCCGTACACCGGGAACCAGTCGAGCTTGACGGAGAAGGCCAACAGCAGCATCAGGCCTACAAAAAAGGCTGGAAGCGCGTCTACCGCAAGCACCGCAGACAATACACCGATGTCCCGTTTCGTGCCCCGACGCCATCCCGCCGCAAACCCGAGGAGCACACCCAATACCGTCGAAATAGATACGGCTACCCCGACGAGAAGCAACGACCAGCCCAGTCGACCAGTTACGACCTCACGAACAGGCTGGCCAGTACGAATGGATACTCCAAGATCGCCGTGCGTGAGGTTCTTCACGTAAGTCACGAACTGCTGTCTGTTGGAACCATCGAGGTCATATCGCGCCAGGGTGGCCTGGCGTTGTTCGGCGGTCACGAAACCGGAGGAGTCTGGTGGAATGAGGTAATCGACGGGATCTCCCGCAGCCAATCTCGGCAAAATGAAGTTGAGCACCAACGCTGCTACGACAACGAGCCCGTATTGGAGCGCCAGGCGGCCAGCGCGCCTCACAAGGGAGGAGGCGCGGACTGGGCCGCTAGGCGAGCCCCATCGTGCTTCAAAGCGTTAGTCCTCAACCGTGCCAGTTGTCGCTTTCTTTCGCCTCATGAACGCCACTCCGCCCAAGGCCGCGGCAAGCAGCACCAGAACTACGACGACTACCGTGCCGCCGCTACCTCCATCGTCGTCGTCGGGGTCGGATTGAGCTGAGTCCTGCGCGGCTGTCGCGTCGTCGGCGTCGGGAGCGTCTTCTTCGGCCATGGCCTCGCCATCGTCGGTGTCAGCCGGTTCCTCGGTTGTTGCCGAGCTGTCGTCGTCGGCCTCAGCCGGCTCTTCCTCGGGCACCGCTTCGTCAGTCTCCTCAACGGCCTCTGGAGCGGCATAGGTCGAGATGAACGACTTCTTGTTGAACACGCCGTGGCCCGGGTCCGAAACCCACCCGTCGTAGGCATCGGGGCGGTATCCCCAACGGCCGTCTGGGTAGTACAAAGTGACTGCGGGCATCAGTTCGGCGAACTTCTCCTGGGCGGCAACGTTGCCGTTGGCCAAACGGTCTTCGGGACTCGCCGCGATGTCAGCCTCGACCAAAGCGTCGAATTCCGGGTCGGCCAAACCGCTGAATACCACTCCTACGCCACGACCCGGTGAATGGAAGAAGAAGAAGAGGTGGTCAGGGTCGGCGTGGGCATGGCTTTCGAATACGTTGATGAACATGTCGATCTGGGGAGGGCCGTCTGCGCTGGGCCGTCGAAGAGCTGAGGTTGCAGCCGGGTCAAGCGGCTCGACTGTGATGTCCACCCCAATCGCCGCGACCTGCTCCGCAACGAGTTCGCCTGATCGAATTTGGGGTGGAGAGAACGAGTTGACATACAAGGTCCAAGCCAGAGGGGTGCCGTCGGGGCTCACGCGTACACCGTCGTCACCCATGGCGTAACCAGCGTCATCGAGCGTGGAGTTTGCAGCATCCACATCGAACGCGTGTCCTCCGGTGGGGTGGGCCCACGCCGAGTCAGGATGTGTCCACGTGTCGTTCCCCGGTCGAGCCAGCCCACCTTCGACAAGATTCACAAACACATCGAGATCGAGCGACATCCCGATCGCTCTGCGGACCACTGGGTCGTTGAGAACGGGCTTTCGGGTGTTGAACATGAGATATGTGGACTGGAGGCGGCTACCTTCCACAATCCCGACGTCAGGGTTGTCGTTCATGCCGTCGATGAGCTGAGCAGGCACGTTCCGGGTCACAAAGTCGAGCTCGCCCGACTGCAGACCAGCCCAGGCGGCCTGAGCGTCGCGAACAATCGGCATCACGAGCTCATCGACCGTGACATCGCCCAAGAAGTAGTCTTCGTTGGCCTCGAACCGATACGAAGTGTCGGGAACGTACTCGACCATCTTGAACGGGCCGGTGCCAATAGCCACGCTCGTGGCATCGGCCAAAGGGTCCTCGATGTCGGCCCAGATGTGCTCGGGCAAAATTGGGATGTCGCCGCCTGGCAAGAACAAGAACGTGGGGATCGGATTCTCGAAGTTGAGAACGACTGTCAGGTCGTCAACAACTTCCGCTGAGACAAAGGTCGGATGGTCGGTGACATGGTGCCCGTACCGCGCCGGGCCTTCCAGATCGGATACGAGCTGGAACGTGAAGGCTACGTCTTCGGCTGTGAATGGTTCGCCGTCGTGCCAGACCACGTCCTCGCGCAACGAAACTGTCCAGGTGCGGGCATCGTCGGACGGCACTGCACCGGTTGCCAAAAAGGGCTCAGGAGTTACCGAAGCCTGTGACCAGAACAGCGTGTCGTACACGAGGTTGGTGATGTCATGGGTGATCGGCAGTGCCATCGGCCGTATGAGAGGATTGAGATTCTTCTCGGCCGCGTGCAAACCGATCGTCAAACTGACCGATTCGTCGTCTTGGGCCTGGGCTGTGGCCCCGACTAGAAGCAACACGAAAACGGACAGAACAGCAGCGATGCGTAGTTTCATCTGGGTGAAGGTAGTCGCCTGGCTCCGGTTGAGTAAGGGCGCTATACACATAGCGATGGCTGACGCGATCGAGCCCGGCACCCAGCGTCGACGGTTTGCGGTTCACGGAACTGTCCAGGGCGTGGGATTTCGACCCTTTGTGTATGAGAGCGCGGCCAAGTTTCGGTTGACTGGATGGGTCAAGAACGTAGGTTCGTCCGTCTTGATCGAGGTCGAAGGCGGGTCCGCCGCTCTTGATCGGTTTGGCGCCGCGCTGGAACATGACTCACCGGAATTGGCGCTTGTGCAAGAGATTTCGAGTGTTGATCTGCAGCCACGAGGAGATTCTGAATTCAAAATCGTCGAGAGCCAAGACAATCCGGGGGAACCGGTCTCGGTGACCGCTGATTCGGCCACCTGCATCGAATGTTTGGAGGAGGTAGCGGATTCTCATGCTCGGCGGTACGGCTATGCGTTCACCAACTGCACAAATTGTGGCCCTCGGTTCACGATCGTGACGGATGTGCCGTACGACCGCCCCAACACAACAATGGTGTCATTCGAGATGTGTGGCGAGTGCCAAGCCGAGTATTCGAATCCTGGCGATCGCCGGTTTCATGCCCAGCCGATCTGCTGTCCAGCTTGCGGGCCAACTCTGGAACTAGTTGATCCCGATGGCGTTTCCTTCGACGGGGACCCGATCGAGTACGCTGCCAAGCTGCTTCTGGATGAGCAAGTTGTTGCCATCAAAGGCCTCGGGGGCTTTCACTTGGCAGCTTTGGCCAGCTCCGATCAAGCGGTTGGTGGTCTGAGGAAGCGCAAACACCGCGAAGACAAACCGTTCGCAGTCATGGTCCCTGATCTTGCAGCTGCCCGAGCACTTTGTGAGGTGAGCGAGACCGAGGCTGCGATGCTCTCTGAACTTGCCAGACCGATTGTGCTCCTGTCGCGCCGACATGATGCTGACGTAGCGGCGAGTGTGGCCCCCCACACAACCGAACTCGGGGTGATGCTGGCATATACCCCGCTTCACACATTGCTGTTGAATCGGGTGGGTCAACCGATCGTACTCACAAGTGGGAACGTCTCGGACGAACCGATCGCGTACGCCGACGATGACGCGCGGCGACGACTCGGAGCCATAGCCGATAGCTTCCTCACCCATGATCGGCCCATACGAACCCGTACCGATGATTCGGTGGTCCGCGAGGTCGCCGGTGCCCCAATGATGATTCGCCGGTCTCGAGGCTACGTGCCCGGTTCGATTCGCCTACCACTCGAAGCTCGGAGGCCAATTCTTGCCTGTGGGGCCGAACTCAAGAACACGATCACGCTGGCGGTCGGTGGTCAAGCAGTGTTGTCGCACCATATTGGAGACCTCAAGAACCTCGAGACGTACGAATCCTTTCTGGATGCGATCGATCACCTCGAGCGCTTGTTTCGGGTCGTTCCACAGGTGATTGCTCACGATCTACATCCCAACTACCTCTCTACTGGGTATGCGCACGAGGTCGCAGGAGTGGAGCTTGTTGCTGTGCAGCATCACCATGCCCACATTTCCGCGTGCATGGTCGACAACGGTCACACCGAGCCGGTCATCGGGGTCGCGTTTGATGGTCTCGGCTACGGAAGTGATCACTCCATGTGGGGCGGCGAATTCCTCGTGGCCGACCTGGCAGACTTCGAACGGTTGGGATGGTTTGAACCGATTTTATTGCCGGGCGGCGATGCTGTCATGCGGGAACCGTGGCGCATGGCCGCCGCCTATCTGGTTGGTCTGGGTGAAGCTGACTCCGATTTGGCGGTAAGCGACCGTCAACCACGTTGGCAGGACGTCGTGGACCTGACGAGATCGGATTTGGCTGGACTGACAACCACGAGCGTGGGCCGGCTCTTCGATGCCGTTGCCTCCCTGGTCGGTGTTCGCGACACCGTGAACTACGAGGGTCAGGCTGCGGTGGAACTCGAACAGATCGTCGATCCCGATGAGACCGGCGCTTACTCGGCCACTATCGATGGCGACGCAAACTTCACCATTCGGGGAAGCGATTTCGTGGCCGCAGTGCTTGGTGACCTGCGCGGCGGAGTGGAAACAAGCCGCATCTCCGCCCGGTTCCATCGAGGGCTGGCTGAAACGGTGGTGCTGGGGTGTGAGCGGATTCGCGATACGGGCGGACCGTCAACTGTGGCCATCTCGGGTGGCGTGTTCTTGAACAAGGTATTGATGGAGCGTGCGGTGGCGCAGCTGGAACAGCGAGAGTTTCGCGTTCTGCGCCACTGTCGCATCCCGCCGAATGACGGATGTATCAGCCTGGGTCAGGCAGCAGTCGCTGCGGCGCGCGATTCACGATCTGTCTGACTGGAGCGGGTTGGCCTGGAGGAAAATTGCGACTGCTTGAGCGCGATTGCGAGCGCCGAGTTTGGCGTACGCGTTGCCTAGGTGGAACTTAACTGTGTTGACGGTGACTCCGAACTGACTGCCAAGAGACTTGTTGCTCGCGCCATCGGCCAACGCTGCGACGAGCGAGAACTCCCGCTCGGTGAGCGACCCAAGGCGGTCACCCTCCAGTGTGCGTACGTCCATAAACGGGAACACCATTTGGCCTCGCGCCACCGCGACCACGATTTCAACAAGACGGTCAGGCGACTCGGTCTTGGAGCAGAAGCCAGCACCCCCCAAGGCCATCGCAGTTCTAGGGATAGTTGGGTCTGGGTCCCCGGTGTATACGACCACGCGCGGGGCACCGGAAGTTGCACTCAGCGAATTGAGCACATCCCGACCGTGCGCATCGGGGAGCACCCAACCGATCACTGCCACATCGAATGTCTCCCGCCTCGTTAGGTCCATGAGGGCTTCTGCACGGGCCGCAAACGCGACGTTGGCGAAGCGAGTGTCGAGATCGAAGAGGTCGCGGAGACCCTCGAGAACAAGCGGGCTCTTGTCGGCTATGACGATGCTGATTGCTCCGGGTTTGCGAGCCATCGGGACTTCACCCCTCACCAGGTAGGCGATACTGCCTCACGACTCCGGGAGTGGAACCGATCCAGACCTACCCTACCCATCCGGGTGGGGAACGCCCTACACGGGCGCATGTGGTCTAGCAGCCCAGGCTCTGCAATACTCCAACCGATCTAAGTGTGAGGGGGGATCGAATGCCTAGTGCCGCGACGTCAGTTGGGGGAACCAACAACGCCTGGATCCGCGCGTGCGTTCTTTTGTTGCTCGCTGAGCAGCCAGCGCACGGCTACGAACTGTTGACGGACCTCGAGGCGCTCGGAGCCCATTGTGTCGACTCTGGAACGCTGTACCGGATCCTGCGTCGCACCGAGCGCGACGGACTAACTCTGTCCATGTGGGAGCCTGCGGGATCGGGTCCGGCTCGTCGCATCTATCGCCTGACCAGCATGGGTCTTGGCACTCTCGAGGACCTCGCGGCAGACCTTGCTCGCACCCGAGAACTTGCCGAACGTTTCGTGGCTCGCACCCAGGGCCTTTCAGCTCCGGTCATTTAACTTTGATGGTGCGGCGCTGATTCTTCTCGGTGGGATTGCGCTGCGGTGCGTGGCGCGGGAATCGATGAATGGAGCCGGAATGGAATCGCTTGACGAGAAGGTTGTAGTGGTAACCGGAGGCGGCTCTGGCATCGGTGAGGCGACGGCGGAGTTGTTTGCTCAGCAGGGTTCATCGGTTCTGATTGTCGACATCGATGCCTCGGCCGGACAGAGCGTCGCTGACCGCGTGGGCGGCGAGTTCTGTGTTGCCGACGTGAGTAACCTGGACGACGTAGTCCGAGCCTTTGATCGATGTGAGGAGTTGTTCGGGGGAGTGGACGTCGCCTTCCTGAACGCGGGCATAGCCTCGGGGATCGACGACGTAACAAAAATTGATGGTGCGCTATACCGGCGGGTCACTGGTGTGAATATGGACGGCGTCGTCCACGGTGTAAGGACAGCAATACCGGCTATGAAACGCCGCGGTGGCGGTGCCATCGTTGCCACGGCATCCATGGCCGGATTCACCCCGTACTCGCCAGATCCCTTGTTCGCGGCCACTAAGCTCGCCGTGGTCGGGCTAATCCGAAGTGTGGCACCGCTGCTCGAGTACCACGACATCACTGCGAACACAGTGAACCCGAGTGTGGTCGACACGAACATCATGACCGAGGAGACCAAGTATCGGCTAGCTCAATCCGGAGTCAAGATCATGGCCCCCTCCGACGTAGCGCAAACAGTTCTTCGCGTCGTGACCGGCGGCGGGACCGGCGAATGCTGGATTTGCGACGGGGCCAGCAAAGAACGCGTCTATGAGTTCGAGGACATTGGAAGTCCTCTCTCAGCGAGCCGCGACGGCTGAAGCCAGCCTCTGGGCGCGTAGCGCTCCAGACCAAGGCTAATTCAGAAGCTCGTCCAGAGCTCCCAGCAGAAGTGTCACGTTGCGCTGTCTTGCAGTGTGGCCCATCGCTCCGATTCGCCAGACTTTCCCGGCGACCGGTCCGAGCCCACCCCCGATTTCGATCCCGTAGCGCACGAGAAGCTGGCGGCGTACATCGGCCTCGGTCATTCCCCGTGGGAGCTGATCGTCACGGATTCGGACTGAAGTGAGCTGAGGGAGCCGATGATTCTTGGCGGCGAAGAGTTCGAGCCCCATCTTCTCGAGGCCGGCTAGCAGTGCCGAACCGCAAGCGGCGTGTCGATCGATGACGTTTTCGAGACCCTCGCCGAGTACGACGCCGAGGCCAGCATGGAGCGCGTAGATCATCGAGATGGGTGCGGTGTGGTGGTAGGCGCGGGCACCGCCATCGCTCGACACGTACTTGGCGATCATGTTGAGGTCCAGGTACCAGGATTGCGGGACTTTCGCGATCCGATCCCTGGCCTCGTCGGACAGGGTCAGTGGTGACAATCCTGGTGGTACGCCCAAACATTTCTGGGTGCCGCTGTAGGCCACATCGACCCCCCAATCGTCGAGGGCCATGGGTAGTCCGCCAAGCGAGGTAACGCAATCTATGAGTAGTAGAGCGTCCCCCTTGTTGGCACCGATGTCGGCAACATCGGTCCGCACACCCGTGGATGTCTCGGCATGAACCAGTGCGATCATGTCGGGTTTGGGGTGGGCATTGAGCAGGCGGTCAGCATCGACGGGTCGTCCCCATTCGGCTTCGACTTGCACGACCGTCGCGCCGCAACGAGCAGCTACATCGCACATGCGAGTCCCAAAGACGCCGTTGACGCCAATCACCACCGTGTCGCCGCGGCCCACAAGATTTACGAAGGCGGCTTCCATCCCCGCCGACCCTGTGCCCGAAATCGGAAACGTCAGCGCATTTGTCGTGCCGAAGACGATCCTGAGTCGATCGTTGGTTTCTTCGAGTAGAGCGATGAACTCAGGGTCGAGATGACCGAGCATGGGCCTGCCCATGGCGGCCATCACCTCAGGGTACGGGTTACACGGGCCGGGGCCCATCAAGACGCGGTCGTTGACTACCACGGGTTACTGCACTCGGCTAGGCGACGAGGTCGGCCAACGAAGACAGGGCCTGCGCTGCCGGGCAGTCGGGGGCGTGGTCGAGCACCGAGATCCCCACGCGGTCGGCATCGAAGACCGCGGAGTCATAGGGCACCACCACAATCTCGACATCGCCGAGTTTGTCGCGGACCAGTTGGGTATCGGTCTCGACGTCTTCGACTTTGTTGACCACTACGACGAGTCGTCCCTGGCTGTTCTCTGCCGCGATGGCCATAGCGCGCGAGGCGACCTCAAGAGATCGCGGAGTCGGCTCCACCACGATCAACGTGAGATCAACCTGAGATGGATCGAGCCGCGTGAGCGTCCCGATTCCCGCTTCGAGGTCGGCCACAACAGTTGACTCGCCGTACTCACCTGAGCTGAGCAACTGCTCAGCAGAAAGTCCGCATCAAGGTCAACCGGGCTCGGGGTTCTCGATGCGGGTTACCACGCCCAGACGCACACCGTCGGGGGCGTCGGTGCCGAACCGATCCAGGATCTCGTGCCACGTCGGGGCGTGCTCGGCCTCGCCTTCGTCGAGCTGCTCGCGGAGGGTCGACAACCGTTCCGTTTCGAGGTCGCCAACACCGAGAGAGATGCCCAGGTTGGGATTGGTATCGCAATCGAGGGCAACCACGTCGCCGCCTCTGCGTGCCAGCGTTCGTGCCAGTACTGCCGACGTGGTGGTCTTGCCTGAACCACCCTTGCCTACAACTGCGATTTTCATTTGGCCCCCTTTGGATCCAGAGCGTACATGTCAAGCAGGCTACCGACCAGAGACTCCACGGCACCGACAAAGGTGCCTTCTGGGTCGGCATCGAGTGGGGCTTGGCCTTGCCGATCTCCCGCCAGAGTTTCCGGTGAAAGTGGTATGGCTATTTCAACGGGTCGGTTGAGACGGGCAGCGATTCGGTCAACATCCTCATCGTCTTGGACCTTGTTGGCAACCACACTAAACGTTTCTGGGGCGAACACGGCCTCGGACAATCGGAGCAAACGGCGGGCGGAATGCAGAGACTTCGCCGTCGGCTCGACCACCAACAACACGTGGTCGGCGTACTTTGCCCAACCGAACATGGCCTGGCGTGTCCCGCCCGGGAGATCGCCAACCAGATGCCAGCGGTCGGTATCGACTCCGGCAACGGTCTCGCTCCAAGCGAACTGCGCCTTTTGGATTGTCGAGATGTGGCCTGACGTGTTCCCGAACTGAAGGTAGCGCACGCCGTCGGGACCAATCGGCGCGTACCGTTCGATCACGAGCTCTGGGTCGAGCCCGGGGGCCAGGACCCAACGGGCCCCATCTTCGGGGCCTTCGACCACAGCGTCGTCAGGGATTGGGGTGTCGTCGACTTCGATACCCAGCGCGTATGGCAGGCCTGGAAGCGGGTCGGAGTCGAGAGCGAGTACGGGCTCGCCGGTCCGGGCCAACAATCGCGCGAACGTACCCGCGATGGTGGACTTGCCCGATCCGCCCTTACCCACGAAGGCAACCTTCACGTTGCTGGCTCCTTTGGTTCTGCGCCTGCGGTTGACATGGGTCCGTAAGGTACAGGGGTCAGGCGGGAGTCGCCGACAACATTGCTTCGTCGATGTGGTCGAGCAGGTCAGCCACGGCTTCCCATGCAGCGCCGCCCGAATCGGGCTCGAGGGCTCGTCCGGCGCGATCTGCCTCGACCACGCCTAGATCGTGCGGCACGACGGTGGCCAAGCTGACGCCGTACTCGGCGCAAAGTTCTTCGAGTGTGGTGACGTCGGCCTGAGTGCGGGCCTTGTTGCCAACGCCTACGCAGCGGGGGATGCCCAGCTCTTTGGCCAAAGCGACCGTCCGCGCGGCAGTGATGACGGCCTTGCGGGTGGGCTCCATGACCATCAATAAGACGTCGGCGTAGGCCAAGGTGCCACCCGAGCGGCTTAGGTGTTCAATGCCGGCCTCCATGTCGATGAGGGTCACGTCGGCATGTTCATCCATGGTCTCGGCCAATAGGCTCCTGACCGTCGCGTGCCCCCCGCATGTGCACCCGGCCGCGGCCTCAGTCACATGTAGGGCCGACATGACTGTTGGTCCCATTGGAGTGCTGGCACCGTAGTCCGCGAGTAACTCATCGACCGTGAGGTCGCCACGGCTGCCAACAATCACTGAACGAGGGAGAACCTGCAGACCTTCAGTTTCCTCGACGCTGAGCCCAAGAGAGATTCCGAGGTTCGGGTTCGAATCGGTGTCAACAGCAATGACACGCTGCCCGCGCTGGACGTACGTGGCACTAACCATCGATGAGAGCGTGGTCTTGCCAACGCCACCCTTGCCTACGACCCCGATCTTCAGCACAACTCTCTCCTGTAATTCATCATGGCTCACCATCGTAGGCGAACTCGCAGCGCACTAGATGTCGAGGGTCATGTCAGTACCGTTATTGGCACCAGGCCCTACGAGTTCATTCCTGACCAATACGGCATTCCGTTGGTGGCAACCGGTTTCGAGCCGCTCGACATCCTCCAAGGGGTTTACATGCTGTTGGCGCAGCACCGTGAGGAGCGCTGCGAGATCGAGAACCAGTACAGCCGGGTAGTGACCACCAAGGGCAATCGCCGCGCACTCGAGGTCATGGCCGAGGTATTCGAACTACGGCCGCACTTTGAGTGGCGCGGTCTGGGCTTCATATCGCAGAGTGCTCTCAAACTGGCCAGCGAATTCTCGCAGTGGGACGCCGAGTTGCGCTTCGCCGTGCCCGGAGTTCGGGTGGCAGATCCGAAGGCGTGCCAGTGCGGTGAGGTTCTCAAGGGAGCTATCCGGCCGTGGGAATGCAAGGTGTTCGGCACCGCGTGTACTCCAGAGACACCCATCGGAACCTGCATGGTGTCGAGTGAGGGAGCCTGTGCGGCCTATTACAACTACGGCCGCTTGGCAGGTCGTGACCGGATCCCGATTCGAGCCGTGTGAGCGACGAAACCAAGCAGGCGGTTTTTGACCGCGTAGAGAAGTTCCGCAGCCGACGGCGCCGCTTCGACGACGAAGTTGTCACCATGGCCCATGGTGCCGGCGGCAAGTCCAGCGAGGCACTTCTGGATGGTGTGTTCCTCGAGGCTTTCGACGGCACCATGCTCCAAGAACGTGACGACGGCGGTGTGGTGTCAACAGGTGCAGACGTGTTGGTCATGAGCACCGATTCGTTCGTCATTACACCCTGGCGATTCGCGGGCGGATCGATTGGCAGTCTCGCCGTTCATGGCACCGTGAATGATGTTGCGGTGATGGGCGCAGTTCCTCGGTGGATCACGGTCGCGTTCGTGATCGAGGAAGGGTTCCTGGTCGCAGATCTCAGAGAGATCGTTGACGACATGGCCGAAGCAGCAAAGGCCGCCGGCGTGACCATTGTTTCTGGCGATACCAAGGTGGTCGAGCGCGGCGCCGCTGACGGTATATACATCACCACTACGGGCGTTGGGATGCGCGATCAGAGCCTGGTACTCGGCGCCGAGCATGTGCAGGTGGGCGACCAGGTCCTGGTCAGTGGATCGATCGGCGACCACGGCATGTCCATAATGCTGGCGCGCGGCGGACTGTCATTCGACGCAGACATCGTGTCCGACAGCGCCGCGCTCCACGGATTGGTAGCTGAGGTGCTTGGCGCCGCACCTGGAACTCGCTGGTTCCGCGATCCGACCAGAGGTGGGGTCGCCAGCGCACTCAACGAGCTGGTGACCAGCAACGGTCTCACAGTAGAGCTGGACGAAGCAGCGCTTCCAGTTTCGCCACCGGTGGCGGGGGCGTGTGAGATTCTGGGGCTTGACCCCCTGTATGTTGCCAACGAGGGCAAGGCGATCGCGGTTGTGGCGCCCGAGTGTGCCGCTGCCGCGCTCGACGCCATGCGCAGCCATCCTTTGGGTCGCGAAGCGGCTGTCATAGGCGAGGTCGTGGACGAGCCGCCTGGGTTGGTTGTTCTCAGGACTCCTTTCGGAGGTACGCGCATCGTTGATCTCTTGGTAGGCGACCCTCTACCCCGTATCTGTTGACTGTGGCCCGATGCTCGCCCTGAGTACCAAAATTCGAGCGCTTAGAATGACGGACGCATGAGCTCAACCTCTGGGCCGGGTAGGCCACAACACTTTGCCGCAGGTGGCGCCGGGCGGCGGGGCCGCAACCGCGTAGCGCGCTTGCCGCGACGAGCGCGCCTCACTGCCTCGCGTGTCCTTACAGAAACCGGCACCATCCAGCTCGAGTTCCAAATCGTCGACGACGATCCGTTCGACTTCGTGCCCGGGCAGTTCGTAGCGATCGACATGAACCATCCTCGATACGGCTACCGCCGGAGCCCGTATTGTTTGTTGGACGGTTCCGAACAAGAGCGTACCTTCGAGCTTCTGATCCGACGGGTTGCCGAGGGCCCAGTCTCGCTCTTCCTTGCCGACCTGAATCTCGGCGACATAATCAGCTTCCGCGGCGCTGCAGGCCACTCGATGATCCCGAGCAAAGACGACACCGAACTGGTGATGCTCGCCACGGGCGTCGGAGTGAGCCCATGTGTGTGCCTGCTTCGATGGCTGCTGGCATCCCAGAGTAGACACACGATCCGGTTGTTCTGGGGTCTTCGGCTTGTCGAAGACATCTGCATCACACCGGAACTCGATTCGTTGACCGAGGCGCACCCCGACTTTGAATACGACATCACGTTGTCGCAGCCGACGGATAGATGGACCGGGCTCCGTGGTCGGGTAACCGAGTCTGTGCCGCCCCTGCTCCACACTGTCTCCGACAAGCACTTCTACCTCGTGAGCAATGGAGAAATGATTGCCGAGATGAGCGAGGCTCTTCAGAATCTGGGGGTTAGCCGCGAACGCATCTATGAAGAATCCTTTTTCAACCACCGCTACCGACCTGACCGCGAAGCAGTCGCCGCCGTTGAGGCCAGATTCGTTGCCGCTGATCTCGAGCGACCCATCGAACGCCTAGCACGCGAACTTGCCCGATTCCCCAGCTCATGGCGCGGATCTTGAAATGGCTCACAAGGAACTTCATCAGAGTTCGCTGTCAAGTCATCACCCAGTTGTACACCTTCTAGTTGAAACGGAAGGTCGAGCGCGAGGGCCTCAAACTGTTGCTGGAGCTGCCGTGATCGTTTTGAGGGCTCGGTGGACGTCGGCGAGGCAGCACTTTTCGCTGGGGTTGAGGTGTTCGCAAGCGCAGAACCCTTGGGCCACGGCGGTTTTGATGGCCACCTTGATCGAGCTGACGCCGTCGTTGGCGGCGAGGTCGGCGGCGAGGTCGTCGGGCGTGTGGGAGAAGCAGAAACACACGGGAGTCGGCTTGTCGAGGGCCTTGTGGGCTACCTGGGTTCTCAACTCGTCGGCGTTGACGATGTCCACGCCAAGGTAGTAGATGATGGGGCAGTCCAATGTCGCGCAATGCTGCCAGCTGCCGTCGGTGACGTCCTGACGGTGGGGTTGCACCGGTTCATGCCCGATGACAGGGCCGGTTGCGCCGCATTGGGGGCAGGGTTGGACATCGGCGTCGAGGTCGGTGCTACAGCAGCTACTCATGATCGTTCCTTCGGGTTACTCGCTGGAGGGTCGGTGGACGCCTCCGGCGGCGGAGTTGATGCCTTCGGAGAGGGTGGGGTGGATGTGAATCATGGCGCCGATGTCGGAATAGGTGGCGCCGGTGACCATGGCCAGGGCGGCTTCGTGTACAAGGTCGCCGCCGTGGGGGCCGGCGATGTGACAGCCGAGGATCTTGTCGGTCGCATGGTCGACGACGAACTTGATGAGGCCGATGGTCTTGTCCATCGCCCGGGCCTTGGCGACCCCGTCGAATCTCTGGGTGCCGATGGCGACGTCGTAGCCCGCGTCGCGGGCTTGTTGTTCGGTGAGTCCGACCGCGCCGACTTCGGGGTCAACGAACACGGCGTGAGGTACGACGCGGTCGGCGACTGTGCGGTCGCCGTCTCGGTAGGTGTTGCGGTAGACGGTGTCGGCGTCGTCGCGGGCGGTGTGGGTGAACATGGCCCCACCGCGTAGGTCGCCGAGCACCCAGACGTCTTCGCCGGTCGAGCGCAGTTGCTCGTCGACGCTTAAGAATCCGTGGTCGTCGGGTTCGATGCCGAGATGCTCGAGACCGAGTTGGTCACTGTTTGGTACCCGGCCGGTGGCGATCAGCAGATGAGTGCCGGTGATGTCCCCTTGTACGCCTGTGCAGCCGATGTGGATGTTGCCGCCGGTCCCGGTGACGTGCGTGCACGAGGTGTTGGTGATCACGTTGATGCCGTCGGCTTCGAATCCCTGCTGCACCACCGTCGAGATGTCGATGTCCTCCGATGGGATCAGTCGCTCGCCGCGCTGGACGATGGTCACTTGGGAGCCGAATCGTCGAAACATCTGGGCGAACTCGGAGCCGATGAAACCGCCACCGACGACGATGAGATGTTCGGGGAGTTCGCGAAGGTCGAGAATGGTCCGAGACGTCAGGTAGGGGACCGCATCGAGTCCGTCGATGCCGCCGGTGGCGTCTCGGGTTCCGGTGTTCAAGAAGATCTTGTCCGCCGTGACCGTCGTGGCGTTGACTTCGAGAGTGTGGTTGGCGACGAATCGGGCAGTGCCCTCGATGAAGTCAAGACCGTTCCGATTCTCTACAGCCCGGTATGAGCCCTTGCGGATCGAAGCGACAACGTCGTCCTTGCGGTCCACGATCGCACCCAAGTCGACGGTCGGCGATGACACGTGAACACCGAAGTTGGCTGCAGTGCGTGCCGATTGAGCGACATCGGCTGACGCGATCATGGTCTTGGTCGGAATACATCCCCGGTTCAGACACGTCCCGCCGAGGAGGTCCCTCTCGATGAGCGCGACGCTGCCGTGTTTGGCGGCGCGCAGCGCCAAGGGAAGCCCGGACATGCCACCGCCGATGACAATGGCGTCAAAGTGTTCGGTCATCGACGCCTGCCTCGAACTCGGTGACTTCGGCTGAAGCCGGTACGTCGCACGAGTCGGCGTTTTGACGCCAACGCCACACACCAGCCATCGCGGTGACAGCGCCCGCGGCGATGACGAGCCAGCTCCCGAGACCGATGCCGGCTACAGCCCCAAGCGCGCCTGCCGACAACAGCAGCGGGATGCCACAACAGACGCCCATCCCCGCGGCCAATAGCCCGAACAGACCCGCCGATGACTCTCGTTCACCCACCGGTCAGCACGTCCCGAAGCTGGCCCAGGGTCGGGGAACCGGCCGGTCCGTCGGGTGTCTGATAGACGCGGCATGACAGGCCGACCGGATCATCAGGATCCGCGAACGCGTCCTGGCCGTCGATCAGCACGCTTGGCGATCCTCTGAACCGGTAACGTTCGGCGTCTTCGGTGGTGGTCACCTCGACCCGCGAGATCTCGAGGCCGCCGATCTCGCCGGTGAGCGTCTCAAGGTGCGCGTCGGTCACCTTCCAGTTCGGGCAGTCATCGAAATACAGCAACGTCACATCCATTCCCCCACCCTAAAGGTTGATCCGTAGGGGAATGTCAAGGGCTAGACTCGGATCATGTTGATCGGTGAATTGGCTGACGCTGTGGGGTTACCGACTCGGACAGTGCGTTTCTATGAACGTCGGGGCCTGCTCCCACAGCCCCAACGGGCCCCCAACGGCTACCGGGTGTACGACGACGCGGCCCTGAGTCGGTTGCGGTTCATTCGCTCCACCCAAGCCGCAGGTCTCACGTTGGCCGAGATTCGCAGCATCATCGAGATCCGCGACAGCGGCGCCGCGCCATGCACCCACGTCGACACCCTCCTCGATGCCAAGCTCAGCGAGGTCCGCCAGCGCCGCCAACAACTCGCTGCCCTCGAACACGAACTGGAACAGCTCGTCGAACGCAGCGGACAACTCGACCCGGCCGACTGCACTGAAGGCGACATCTGTCACATTCTCAAGACCGACACCGCCGCTGCGAACTGACCTGATGGAGCCCCTGGGGTTCCCGGTGGCGGCTGGTCTTCGAGCTCACTGATCGCCACGACACCCGGCGCACTCTTGCCGACCCGTTTGGGAGTTCCGGCGGTCAAGTCCGCGAGTCTGCCAGCCGCGGTTCGATGAGCTGGCCCTGGTGTTTGGCGACCACGACAAGCATGGCTTGCTGCCAGGCCAGGAGACCGACGAACAGGACACCGATTGGGCCTTGACCTTCTTCTTGGGAGAAGCCCCATGATTGTTGGTCATGACGTGTAGGTACTTGGGCTGACTGATGAAACGAGACGCCGTGACCTCGACTGGCCAAGTCGTGGTTCGTGAGCGAGTGCCGGCGATCCTGAGCGCGCTCGCGTTCGGCGTTCCGACTTTCGGCGGGGCCTGCGCAGGATGTCTTGGAGTAGCGGTGGGTGCCGCGGCGATTGCTCCGCTGTCGGGCCTGGGCGGTGCGTGGCAGTTGTTGGTCGTCATGTCGGTCTCGGCTACCGTCACCGCGGTTTCGGTGACGGCTGAATCCGTGGCGTTGTTGAGGAGAGCGGCGGCGATCGTGCGGGCGGCGGTCTCGGCCGCGCTGATTTATGTCGGGGTGATGGCCATCGTGGCTGTCGTCTCCGCCCTCACCAGCGCCGGAACGAGCGGAGGCCCGGTGTTGCCATGACAATCTCGGATGCGCTCATCCCTCGATCGTGGCGACAGCTACTCGGTTGAGTCGTCGGTCGCTGTTCTAGTGCTGCGGGCGCCAACGAGCGCCCAGCCGCTGGCGCCGATCGCGAGTACGCCGAGGAGCGCGATGGTGTTGCGGTTGTTGGCGATCGCCCGGGTGAACCAGATTGATTGGCCTTCGAGAAAGCGGATCGGGCCGTAGCCGGTGGTGGTGGAGACGTCGGTGGTGAGGGTCCAACCCCAGTAGTAGACAATGAATCCGCCGGAGGCGATCAGCAGCAGCGCTGCGAGCCCGTTGACGTGTCGCGACACCTGCCGTAGCCGGCTGAGCATCGAGTGTTTGGCCACGGCGAGCGAGAGAGTGGCGACAGCAAGAACCAGCGTCATACCCAGCACGTACGCGCCAAGCGCGGCGAGCCCTGATAGCCACGAGGATCGAGTGGCGGTGCCTGCGACGATGCTCAAGAAGACCGGAAGGGTGCATGACAGCGATGCGATCCCATAGGTCATGCCGAAGCCCATCATCGAGCGGTAGCCGCGATCGCTGGGGGCGCCGGTGTGTGGCTGGGGAACCCGCCATTTCGGCTGCCACCCGATGAGCATCGCGACGCCAAGGATCAGAACACCGGCACCGATAAGCAAAGCGGCCCATGGCACATAGTCGATGAAGATCCGGACCCCGGCCTGGAACAGGGTCCCAATCACCGCGAATACCACCGTGAATCCGGCGGCCACCGCGGCGATCACGCCCAACGCCCTCCTGAGGCGCTGGGCAAGATCGAGATCGCGGTCGCTGTCGTCGCTGACGAACCAGGCCAGATATGCAGGCAACATGGCGAACCCGCACGGGTTGACCGTCGACACCATTCCTGCCGTCAGGGCCAAGGCCAGCGGCGCGTCGATCACAGCAGCAGCTCGTCAATGAGGTCGGTCAACGCCGGGCCGCTCAGCTGGCCACTCCAGGCCCGGGCGACCTTGCCGTCAGCATCGATGAACACAGTCGTCGGCATTCCAAGCGCTTCGAACGCGGTGAACAGCGAACCATCTGGGTCACGGGCAACGTCATAGGTGATCCCGGTCTGCTCGATCACCGCGAGGCCCGCCTCGGGAGGATCCGACAGGTTCAGCCCCACGAATGTCACCTGGCCTGCGACGTTCTGGGCGACGGCTTCGAACTCGGGCAGCTCTGCCAGACACGGCGTGCACCACGAAGCGAAGAAGTTCACCACGAGAGGCTCACCGAGGTATCGGTCCAGGGTGCCGGTAGACCCATCGAAGTTCACATACTGCACGCCGAGAGCCGGATCAGGCCCTACTGCATCGCCGCCGTCTTCATCGCCGTTTGCCAGTATCAGCAGCGCTGCGACACCGACGACGACAACGGCAACTCCCGCCCCCAGCCAGCGTTGGCGCTTGGCTGCACGTCGGTGCGTTGTTGGCTGTCTGCGTGCCATGGGTTACGCCTCCAGCATCGGGCGAAGTCTTTTCACGATCGAGGAACGCCATCGAGGCGCGGCGGCCTTTCGATCTCTCGCAGGGAAGCGTAAAGCCTCTCCCATAGGAGAAGGTCAAGAGCGCCAGGCCAGATCGCAGGCCGCGAACAGGCGCCGCACGGCTCTCAGGTTGCGCTATGTCGAGGCTGGTCGGGGGGATTCGAGAATATGGCAGTGCGTGGCGGTGGTGCTGGTGTGTGGGGCAGCAGCGGCGACGGCTGCGAGTTGGTGTAGGTCGGTCTGCATGGCTTGTAGGTCGTTGATGCGTTCTTGGAGGTCGGCGGCGTGTTTCGCGATGAGCTGGCGCACGTGATCACAAGGCGTGTGGCCGTTGTCGCGCAGTTCCAGAATCTCGCCGATCTCGCCGAGGGTGAACCCCACGGTCTGGGCGGTTCGGATGAACCTGAGCCTTTCCAGCGCTCGTTGGTCGTAGTCGCGATACCCGGACGCGGTCCGTGTCGGCGCCGCGAGGAGCCCGACTTTTTCGTAGTAGCGGACGGCTTCGGTGGTGATTTCGACGTCGTCGGCCAGTTGCCCGATTCGCATGAATCCGATGATACCACTTGACCCTGAAGCCGAGTTCAGGGTCTATGTTCAGTTGCGTAGGCAACGTCTGGAGGAGTCGGACCGCTATGAGCAACGAAACTGAGGGTGATGCTGAGACCAGTAGCGAGTCCTTTGTCCGATACGCGGCACTGGCGATTGCGGTTCTCATCGCCGGCCTTGTCGGCTACCTCGGGTTCGTCGTCTATCCCAGCCTCGAGCTGTCCGCCGGGGTTGGCGCGGGTCTCATAGTGCTCGCCGCTGCCGCGGGCATCGCCTCGTTCTTCTCTCCATGCTCGTTTCCGCTGCTCGTGGGAATGCTCGGCCGACCAGTGGCGGAGAGGGCACAGACTGGTGAGCGGCGCCAGCCAACCCGGAACTCTCTCGCATTCGCTGCGGCATTGTCGTTGGGTGTCGTGGCGTTCTTGGCGCTGCTTGGAACAGCGATCGCGCTGGGAGGTGACGCCATCATCAAAGACGTCACCTTCACCAGCATCACCGGTCGGATTCTGCGCATCACCGTTGGTACGTTCCTGATTCTCGTTGGGCTGATCCAACTCGGACGCATAACCCTTCCGCTGCGGCGATTCGAGCCCGCGTTAAAGAGTTTTCTGCGGCGCCAACGTCGAGAAGGCCGAGCACAGGGGCAACCGGAGTTGTTGAGATTCGGTCTGTTCGGGTTCGCCTACCTTGCCGCGGGGTTCGGTTGAACGGGTCCGATCCTGGCCGGTCTGGCCGGGCAATCCCTCATCGCCGGCGGAGCCTCCGCGGCATTCATCGCTTTCGGCGTCGCCGCGCTCATGATCGTCATCTTGATGTTCGCGCTCGCCTTGATCGTCGGCGCTGCCCAACAACGCACCGTCGACGCACTCAAGGCAGGAGCACCCACAGTCAAACGCTGGGGCGGACGGATCCTGTTGGGTGTCGGCGTCTGGTTCATCGCACTCGGAGTGTTCTCCGACTTCTTCGCCGATGTCTTCCCCGTATAGGGCTGTGATATTGGCCATACTGGCGTGGTCCGCCGCGCGCGGAATGACGCCGGTCCGTTCCGGGGTTCGGCCGGTGAGCAACGAAGGGATCCAAAATTGACCAACGCTCCCCTCGAGCAAGTCGTGCGCCTACTCGAGACCTCCTGTGACGCTCCGCCAGCCGCGGTAGATGCCATCCAACACCACGGCCTGATGTCATTGCTGACCGGCACGCCGGTGACCCTTGCCGACATCAGCGATGAGAGCGGCGTCTGTATCGACGAGATCCGCGCAGGCGTAGCCGGCCTTCAGGCGGCCGGCCGAATCGAAGTGGAAGGTTCGAGAGTCATTGGCGTCGGCGGCCTTACCATCAGCCCGACGATCCACACCCTGGCCTTACCCCTCGCGACGATCCACACCTGGTGCGGCCTCGACGCCGTCGGCATCCCCGCTGCACTGGCCCTCGATGCAGACGTATCGACAAGTTGCCCCCACTGCGCCAACCCGATTCAGATCAAACTCACGCAGGGAGCGCCAGAACCCGATGAGGCGATTCGCCTCTTCTGCCCCACCGCGCCCTGCTCGGACGTGAGAACCGACTTCTGCGCAGCAGCCAACCTGTTCTGCAACCGTGACCACCTCAACCACTGGGCCAACTCCAACCCCACCGAGGGGACCGAACTCGACCTGCATGAGACCGCTGAGCTGGGTCGGGCCATGTGGGGACGCCACCGCCCACCTTCGACAGAATCGCAATCTCGATGAACAACGAAGCGATGACGTTCGGGTTTGTCACTGCCGGCCGACAAATCGGGCCGATCGGAAGCGTCGTGCGTCTCTGCGTTGGGACGGGCCTGCTCGTCGCCGGCGTCGGGGCCGGGCCCACCATGGCCGATGTCGTCGGTGCTGTCGTAGTTCTTCCGCTCGTCGAGCTGGCCGTGGTGTGGGTGCTGCGTCGGCCGGGAGCGCCGCCGATTCACCTCTACGGCGCCCGTGGTTACGCCGTCAACTTCGGCATCGCCGGGGCGCTCTGGGTGCTGTGGACCATTCCAGCCATGTTGTTCTACGGCGGTTCGATACTGCTCGCATTCGCCCGCGGCTACGCCGGCTGCGAGATCCTTGCGATCTCCAACCTCCTACGGCGACGCGACGACCAACTTGCCTGCGCCTTCTTCTCCCCGATCGACGGGCTTGAGGGCTCAACCTGAACCCTCAGACGGGCGCCACGCGCGGGCCGCCTGCGCGATCAGCGAAAGTCGCGCCTCAGGCTCAGGGTCGCGTCGAAAAGCTCACAGAAAGCTCACGGGACAACCGTAAACAGGAGGGAGCAGAAGGAAGCAAAGGGGAGAACGAACCTCTACGAAAACCGCCTCTGAGCAGGCAGAACAGCTATACCCGCAGGTCAGGCCGCATGGGGCGGAAATAGTCTCAAAGGGCTCATAACCCGAAGGTCGCAGGTTCAAATCCTGCCCCCGCCACTAAACGAAAGGCCCGGAAACTAGCGGTTTCCGGGCCTTTGTTGTTTCTCGGGCCGGTAGGGCGATGTACCAGGTCTGGACCATGTCAAACCGGTGTCAAACACAGCAGCGTGTCATCATTGGCGAATGACACGACTCCGAATATCCGTTGACCTGGGACCGTCGGCCACAGTTGGCGAGCTTGCCACCGTGGTCGGGCGATTCTCCCTCGTTGCGGATCTGGCCCTTCGGTGGTCGGAGGTGGGTCTCCGCGATGCGGCCGTTGCGGACGTCGAGCTCACACTGGTCGAGACGCGCGAGGTCGGCAGATTCGCAGAGCAACTAAGCGAGCAGGAACGGTCAGAACTTGATAGCTACTTCCGCGCTGCCAGCCTGTGGGAGGATTTCGGGCGCCTTCCGCCGGACATCTACTTCGAGGAGTGGTATCACCTGTTTCGTCGGCGCGGTAAGCGCGGGCTACCGCTTGTTGCGGCCGCCTGGAGCCCACTTGTGGGACCGCCGCGAGTTGTCGACGCTGCGCCACGGGCATTCTCTCGGCTCGTGGGTGTCGAGCTGTCGGAGCGGCTCGATGGACCTCCCACTGTCGAATCAATGCGGTACGAGAATCCTTGGGAGATCGTCCTGACCGCGGCCGCGAGCTTTCTCGGTGGAGGAGCATTAACCGGACTCCTAGTGCTCGGTCGGGATTGGCGATCGGGGAAGCGGCAGGCGGCTGCGGAGGCAGTCAAGGTCGAGGTTGAGGCTGACAAGACCAGCGCAGAGGCGCGAGAGATCAATGCCCGAGCTTCACAAGAGGAAACGAAGGCAAGGGTGCTAGCCGCAGTGGCCGACGAGTTGCTCGCTCGCCCAGCGGCCTCGCTCAACGTCGAGGATCTTCGAGACCTGCTCGAGGAGGACGGCGCAGCTCTCGACGCACTTGCGGACTTCGCTGCTCTCGGGCCGGTCGTCGAAGAGCTTCCGGAGCTCGAGTCGCCTGCCTAGCTCTCCGCTACGAGCCGGGCGATGGTTTCGGCCGCGTCCGCCTGCATGCCCGGGATTACGTGGGCGTACTGCTTCAACGTGAAGGCTGGGCTCTCGTGACCGAGGCGCTCGCTGATGACCTTCGGCGGGACGCCGGCCCGCAATGCGATGGTGGCGTGGGTGTGGCGGAGGTCATGAAGCCGGATCTTCGGTAGGTCGGTCTTGGCCACGAGTCGCTCGAACGCCTGGGTGTAGGTCTGCGGGTGCAACGCCTCCCCGTTCTCCTTGCAGAACACAAGGTCGCCGTCCTCGTAGTCGGCCCCCCACCCTTCCTTCTCGTCGACTTGGCGCTTGCCGTGGAGTCTCAACTGGTCGACTGTGCCGGGATCGAGATCGATCACCCGAGCCCGGTGGTTCTTGGGCGTCGACACGACGAGTTCGTAGGCCACTGATACCAGCGCCTGTCGTACGTGAATGCGAGCGGCATTAAGATCAACGTCAGCCCATCGGAGCCCAAGCACCTCGCCGCGGCGCATCCCTGTCATCGCTGACACGTGCCATGCGGCTTCGAGCCGATGCGCGGCGACCAGCTCGAGGAAGCATCGAAGCTCGTCAGGCGTCCAGAACCGAAGCTCGGCCGTTGAGCGAGCGCGTGGCCGGGGTGGCTTCGCTCGTTCAGCAACATTGGCTGCGGTAACGCCAGCATCGAGCGCATCGGCCAGTGCTTTGTGCAGGATCGTATGGATGTACCGCACGGTCTTTGCGCTGAGTCCGCCGGGTCCGTTGCGGCGCCCATTCGCCAGGAGGTCGCCGTACAGCGAGTTCAGCTGACCGGGTCCGATGTCACGGATGCTTCGGCCGCCGAGCGTCGGCAGCACGTGATGGCTCATGTTCCGGCGGTAGGACTCGAACGTGCTCGGCTTCACCTGTGTCCCGACGGTCGGTAGCCACTTGTCCTCGACCCACTCTCGCAGGGTCAGCTTGGTGGGCTCGGTGTATGTGCCGTCGTGCAGGTCAACGACGATCTTCGATCGGGCGACCTCGGCTTCCTTGCGTGTGCGGAAGCCGCCGTGCCACTTCTGGCGGCGCTTGCCGTCTGCGTCTCGGCCCAAGTCGACGACAACGTACCAGTTGACGGTCTCCTTGCCGGCCTTGGTGGTGTGGGTGCGCTTGCGAATGTGTCCCTGCATCACGCCACCTCACGCGGCCGGCGCCGAAACGCCGAGCCACTCGAGCAACGCCGGAACTGGCACGATCACTCGCCGGCCGAGCTTGCGGCAGGGGATCTCGCCACGCCGTGCGGCTTCGTACGCTGCCGTGCGCCCGAGGCCGAGTAGTGATGCGACTTCCTCCACGGAGAGGGTGAGTCGGGTCTCGATGTCGTCGAGGCCAAGCGGTTGAGAGCGCGTACGCTCGTTCATGTCGGAACCTCCCAAGGGTTCTGGCCAGGCCCCGGGGTGTTGGCGCACCGCCGGGGCCACTTGATGTCTACGTGAATAGACTATCGGGCAAGCGAGACCTTGTCAACGTGTATAGACTCGGTCAATCATGGGAAGACTGGTCGATCTCGACGATTTGATTGATGTGGGGGACGTGGCCGAGATGCTCGGCCTCGCGCACAAGAACAGCGTCACCACCTACATGCGGCGATACGACGACTTCCCCGAGCCAGCGATCGAGTTCGCTGACGGCAAGTGCCGAGCGTGGCTGCTGCAAGACATCGAAGACTGGCGGGACGGACGACAGGGGAACACGAGTGGCGACTGACCTAAGCGAAGTCAAGACGCGCCTGTGGGAGGCGGCGGACCAGCTTCGGGCCAACTCAGAACTGCAAGCCTCTGAGTACTCACAGCCGGTTCTTGGCCTGATCTTTCTCCGATTCGCCGAGGAGCGCTTTGCGAAGGCTGAGGCCGAGATTGGTTCAGGCAGCGCGCGAAACCCCATCGGGCCTGACGACTACAAGGCCAAGGGGGTGCTCTTCCTGCCGCCCGAGGCCCGCTACGAACATCTGCTGAATCAGCCCGAGGCTGCGGACGTGGGGCGCGTCGTCAACAACGCGATGTCCGCGATCGAGGATAACAACGCTGAGTTGAAGGGCGTGCTGCCGAAGGTCTACGGCACGTTGCCCAATGATGTTCTCGTCGAACTACTTCGCATCCTCAACTCCTCCGCTGGCGACATCGAAGGCGATGGCTTCGGACTGGTGTACGAGTACTTCCTCGGTCAGTTCGCAATGGCCGAGGGCCAGGGCGGCGGCGAGTTCTTCACGCCGACGTCGATCGTTCGGTTCATCGTGGAAGTACTGGAGCCGTACGAAGGGAAGGTCTTCGATCCAGCCTGCGGATCGGGCGGCATGTTCGTGCAGTCGGCCGACTTCGTCGAACGCCACCAAGGAAACCCTGCAAGCGAGCTGTCCATCTACGGCCAAGAGAAATCGCGGCGCACCGTTCCCCTGGCCAAGATGAACCTCGCGGTTCATGGCTTGAGCGGAGACATTCTCGTCGGCAACTCCTACTACGAGGACCGCCACGACAGCGTTGGCAAGTTCGACTTCGTTATGGCAAACCCGCCGTTCAACGTCGACGGCGTCGACCCCGCGAAGCTTGCTGACGACCAAAGGTTCCCGTTCGGACTGCCGCTCAACCAAGACGGCACGATGAGAACGGCGAACTACCTCTGGATTCAGAGCTTCCTCTCATCGTTGACGAACGACGGGCGCGCTGGCTTCGTAATGGCGAACGCAGCGGGCGATGCGCGCGACTCCGAGCTCGAGATCCGGCGCAAACTCATCGAGCAACGCGTCGTCGACGTGATCGTTGCGGTCGGCTCCAACATGTTCCTGACAGTCACACTTCCCGTCACTCTCTGGTTCTTCGACCAGGGCAAGGCAAACGGGCTACGGCTAGATGAGGTGCTCTTCATCGACGCCCGGGAGATCTACAACGTCGTCGACCGGGCACACCGTGACTGGACGGACGTGCAGGTTGAGTACCTGTCGAACATCGTCCGCCTTTGGCGCGGAAACGAGCCGGAGTTCGTAGCAGGCAGCGAGGAGCTTCTAGGGCTGACGTTCCCAGATCAGCGTTATGGCGACGTGCCCGGGCTCTGCGCCTCGGCGGCTGTGACCGAGATTGAAGAGCAAGGGTGGTCGCTCAACCCCGGACGGTACGTCGGCGTAGCAGGTCGTGATGTTGGCGGCGCGGAGGAATTCGAAACGTCACTTGGGCGTCTCGAGTCGGAGTTTCTTGACCTGGTGAATTCAGCGGGTGAACTCGAAGACCGAGTTGGCAAGGTCCTGCGAGGGATTCGTCGGTGACAGAACCTGCTTGGCAGACAGCAAAGCTGGACGAGATGGCAACGGTGGCACGGGGCCGCTCGCGCCACCGCCCGCGGAACGCCGAGCACCTCTACGGAGGGCCGTACCCCTTCGTTCAGACGGGTGAGGTCAAGGCGGCTGAGTTCTGGATTCGTGGTACTGAGCAGACCTACTCGGAGGCTGGCTTGGAGCAGAGCCGTCTTTGGCCGGCTGGAACAGTCTGCATGACTATCGCGGCGAATATCGCAGAGAGTGGGATGCTCGCCGTCGATGCGTGTTTCCCCGACTCTGTCGTTGGGGTGGCGCCGCTTGAAGGAGTCGCCGATGCGAGCTATCTGAAGTACGCGCTTGACTTCATGAAGTTCCGTTTGCAGGCAGTGTCTGGCGGGACAACACAGGACAACCTCTCGACGGACAAGTTGCTCCGATTCGACTTCCCAGCGCCACCGCTTCGAGATCAGCGGCAGATTGCTTCGGCATTGCGTTGCTTCGACGACCTGATCGAGAACAACCGGCGGCGGATTGAGATCTCGGAGGAGATGGCTCGGTTGTTGTACCGGGAGTGGTTCGTGCACTTCCGGTTCCCCGGGCACGAGGACGTCGAGATGGTCGACTCCGAACTCGGCCCCATCCCCGAGGGGTGGGAGGTCGCGCGCTTGCCGGAGCTCTGCTCGTTGGTGATGGGCCAGTCGCCAAAGTCGGAGTTCTACAACGATTTCGGCGACGGTCTGCCCTTCCACCAGGGGGTGACGGACTTCGGGTTCCGCTTTCCGTCCCACCGAAAGTGGACGACCGTCGACAAAAGGGTTGCCGAGCAAGGAGACATCCTGTTCAGCGTGAGAGCACCCGTCGGGCGCATAAATGTTGCGCCAGACCGGTTGGTGGTAGGCCGTGGGCTCAGCGCGATTCGAGCGAAGGATGGCCGACAAGAGTTCATGCTCCTTCAACTGAAGGATCGCTTCGCGGTTGAGGATTCGATCGGTGGGGGAACGATCTTCAATGCGGTCACCAAGACGGACATGGAGAGGATCGAGCTGTTGCGCCCGACGAGCGAAGTCGCGGAAGCGTTCGAAGCAGCAGTCGTGCCTTTGGTGGAGCTCGGCGAGAATCTGACTAAGCAGAACAGAGTGCTTAGAGAAGCCCGGGATCTACTCCTCCCGCGCCTGGTCTCTGGCGAGCTCGACGTGTCGGAGCTCGACGTGTCGGAGCTCGAACTGGATGGGGTTTTGGCGTGAGCGGGAAGCCGGGGTCGGAGGATGCTGCTGTCGAGCAGCCGGCGATGGAACTGCTTGCCGAGCTCGGCTGGGAGACGCTCAACGCGCACGGCGATCCCGATGAGCTCGGTCGTCAGAGCCGTGCCGAAGTGGTGCTCGAAGAGCGCCTGCGGCTCGCAGTACGGCATTTGAACCCCGGCCTCGATGACGGTGCGCTGGACGCTGCGGTTGCCGAGTTCGTGGAGGATCGGTCGTCGCTCGACCCGGTGCGTGCCAACAAGGCGGTGTGGGAACTCCTACGTGATGGGGTGACGGTGCAGGCCGAGACGGCCGATGGCTCGAAGGAGCCGCGGAGGGTTTCGTTCATCGACTGGAACACCTCGGACAAGAACGAATGGCTGACGGTGCAACAGCTGTGGGTCACCGGCGACATGCACACGCGGCGTGCCGACATCGTGCTGTTCGTCAACGGCATCCCGCTCGGCTTCCTCGAACTCAAGGCCCCAGACAAGCCGGTCTACGACGCGTACCACGACAACCTGCGGGCGTATCGGGCAGAAATCCCGCAGCTGTTCTGGTTCAACGGGTTCGTGATCCTTTCCAACGGCTCCGATGCTCGAATGAGTTCGGCGTACGCACCGTGGGAACACTTCGCAGAGTGGAAGAAGATCGACGACGAGTCCGAGCAGGGGCTTGTCTCGCTCGAGACCATGCTTCGAGCTACCTGTGCGCCGGCGCGAATGCTCGACATCGTCGAGAACTTCACCGCCTTCACCGAGACGGGGGGCACCGTCGGCGAGGACGGCACACGAAGCGGCAGCCTCGTCAAGAAGGTCGCAAAGAACCATCAGTACCTCGGCGTCAACAGCGCCCTCGAAGCCACCTACGAGGTCAAAGAGCGAGACGGGCGGCTCGGCGTGTTCTGGCACACCCAGGGCTCAGGCAAGTCGCTCTCGATGCTCTGGTTCACGCAGAAAGTGCTCCGCAAACGTCCCGGCAACTGGACGTTCGTGCTGGTCACCGACCGCAAGGAGCTCGACGAACAGCTCTACGAAGAGTTCGCCGACAGCGACGTCATCACCTCCGGTGTTGAGGTGCACGCAGAGAGCTCGGCCCATCTGCGGGAGCTGCTGGGTCAGGATCACCGCTATGTCTTCACGCTGATCCACAAGTTCATCCCGGCTGAACGAGGCGACGACATGCCCGTGTTGTCGGAACGCGATGACATCATCGTCATCACCGACGAGGCCCACCGCTCGCAGTACGACACGTTGGCTGCCAACATGCGGGCCGCGCTGCCGAACGCATCGTTCCTCGGCTTCACCGGAACCCCGCTGATCGAAGGTGAAGAAGAGGAGACCCGCCGGGTCTTTGGTGATTACGTGTCGGTGTACAACTTCGCCGACTCCATCGCCGATGGCGCCACAGTCCCGCTCTACTACGAGAACCGCATCCCCGAGCTTCAGCTCACCAACGAGAACTTCGACACCGAGCTCGAAGAGCTTCTCGAAGAGGCAGAGCTGGACGAGCGCCAGGAGAAAGCGGTTGCTCGCAGGTTCTCCCAGCAGTACCAGCTGATCACCCGGCCCAAACGGCTAGAAGAGATTGCCGCCGACTTGGTCGAGCACTTCGCTAACCGAGGGTTCCTCGGCAAGGGCATGTTCGTCGCCATCGACAAGGCCACCGCGGTGCGGATGTACGACCTGGTTTCGGCCGAGTGGGCTCGGTACATCGAACGGCTCGAAGCTGAGGTGGAGGCGCTGCCTCGGCTCGAGCGCGGGCCGAAGGCGTCGCAGCTGAAGTGGATGCGAGAGACCGACGTGGCGGTCGTCGTTTCGCAGGCGCAGAACGAAGTTGAGGACATGGCCGAACTTGGCCTCGACATCGATCCGCACCGTCGGAAGATGAACGACGAGGACCTCGACAGCCGGTTCAAGGATCCGGACGATCCGTTCCGACTGGTGTTTGTCTGCGCAATGTGGCTCACCGGGTTCGACGCGCCGTCGACGTCGACCGTGTATCTCGACAAGCCGATGCGCGGGCACACGCTGATGCAGACGATCGCTCGCGCAAACCGGGTGTTCCCTGACAAGGACAACGGGCTGATCGTCGACTACATCGGCGTCTTCAGGAACCTGGAGAAGGCTCTCGCCATCTATGGCATCGACCGCAGCGGCGAGGTCGACACGCCGATCCAGCCGACAGACCAGTTGGTCGCCGACCTCGACGCAGCACTTGCCGAGGCCGAGGACTACCTCGCCCGACAGGACTTTGAGCTGACCGATCTCGAGGACGCTAAGGGGTTCGAGTACGTCAACCTGCTCGGCTCGACGGTCGAGGCATTGCTCATCGATGAGGCGACCCGCAAGGGGTGGATGGCCCTCGCCAACCGAGTCCGGAAGGCGTACAAGGCGCTCATGCCGGACCCAGTGGCGATCAGGGCCACCAAACGAGTGTCGGCCATCCGAAACATCGCCAACAAGCTTGCAGCCCAGAACGAACGGCCCGATATCTCCGACGTCATGGACGGCGTCGCCGACCTGCTTGATCGATCTGTTGGCACGAAGGAGTACATCATCCGGGCAGCCGGGGAGCAGGAGGCGCTGCTCGACCTCAACAAGATCGACTGGGAACAACTCGCGATCACCTTCGCAGCCAACAAGCGGACCGCAGCCAAAGCCGCCGAGCGCGAGCTGGAGAAGCAGGTCGAAGACGCTGTCCGCAAGAATCCCACGGTTGTCCACCTTGCCGAGCGGCTCCGCCAACTGATCGCCGAGTACAACGCAGGAACCCTCAACACCGAGGAATACCTCCGCCGTCTCGCCCAACTCCACGGCGATCTCGACGATCATCAGAAGCGAGTTGTCGAAGAGGGTCTCTCGGAGGCCGAGCTTGCAATCTTCGACCTGCTCACCAAGCCGGCGCCGGAGCTGTCGGACGGTGAGTTGAAGAAGGTCCGCACCGCATCGAAACGGCTCCTCGAGCACATCGAGAACGCGCTGGTGCTCGACTGGAAGAAGAAGGAGCAGGCGAAGGCGGACCTGCGGGTTGCGATTCGCCGGGTGCTCGACGATGAGCTTCCCGAGGTCTACGGCAGGGAGATCTTCGACGAGAAGCGTGAAGCGATCTACGAGCACATCTATGCCAGCTTCGGCAACGAGGGCGAGAGCGTCTACGACGGCTCCTTGGAAGAGGTGGCTGGTGCGACAGCAACGGCAACCGCGGAGTTGCCGGGCTCTGCCAGCGAGTTGACGAGTGCAGACGTCCTTCTGTCCGCGGCCGAGCGCAAAGCCGCCATGCTCGAAGAGTTCTTCGGTACCCGCGAGACATGGGCGCTGCCGGTTGAGCAGATCATGGAGATGGGCGACGAGACCGAAGTGGTCGAGTTCAAGATGAGCGCCCTCTGGGATACGGACGGCAAGGTCTCCAAGAAGGCGCCGTGGGTCATCGCCAAGACCGTCGCTGGCTTGGCAAACAAGGCCGGCGGCACGCTCCTGATCGGGGTCACGGACTCGGGCGAACCGTGCGGCTTGCGAGCGGACTACGAGACCTTCAACAAGCGTCAGGACATCGACGCCTGGGTCAACTTCATCACCGACGTGCTCATCAATCAGCTCGGCCGCTCGGTGCTTCGACGCCTCCGCGTGCGCATCCACATCATCGACGGGCACGAAGTCTGCCGCATCGACGTACCAGCCCTGTCGTCACCAACTTGGCACGACCAAGGCAAGGATGACCCCATCCTTTGGGAGCGGTTACCGAACTCCACACGCAAGGTCCCGAAGGATGAGGTCGATGAGTTTCTGATCGACCGGTTCGGAGTCGTTGATGCCTGAGTTTGATGACCCGTTCGGCGAAGATGCGGACGAGACCACTTACGCGCAGGGCCGTCTTGCTGATCGCACCTACGCCTCGAAGAGCTTCCCGCTCAAGAGAACGAATAGCGAGGATGACGGAAGCCCTGCCCGCTTCGTCTGCAAAGTCTTAGACCCCGCCTCGGAATCCACGGTGGAATGTGAAGGCGAGGAATGGCTCATCAGCGAGACTCCGAAGGGGCGATACCAGTTCAAGCTTCTCATCGCTCGTCAATCGTGGAATGTGAAGGAACTCTGGATCCAACGCGTCCCTGCGCCCGGCGCCGGCGGCGCGGTGAAGAACCTACTAAACCTCAAGCAGCCGGAGGTATCGAAGCTCGTCGAGTTTCTGAAGATGCTCGAGTCGATTCCGGTCGAAGGCGATACCGCGGTCCGAGTAGACGACAGCCTGGTGCGGGACCTCTTCGCCGACCCGACGGCGATTCAGACCCTGTACAACCAAGACGTCGACAGGTTCCGCCGTTTGATCAGTGACGACGCCGCGGCCCGTGACGTCGTAGCAATCGCGGCTCGCCGCGATGCTGTCGGTCGGTTTCGGAAGCTCCTCCACGACGAGTCGTACTTCGACGCTGAAGTGGATTCGGTTGGCAAGGGTTCGCCGGAGCGGGTTTGGCAGAAGCTATTCGAGGAAAACCCCTGGATGCTGGGCGCAACGCTTAGCTCGCAGCTGCTTACTGCGTGGTGTGAGGAACGGCTGGAGCAGGTCGTAGACGGCTTCGACATCACTGGGCCGGGCAAACGGACCGACGCTCTTCTCCGGACGGCCGGGCGTATCCGATCAATGGTGTTTGTCGAGATCAAGACGCATCGCTCGAAGCTGCTTGGTTCTGAGTACCGAGGTGGGTGTTGGTCAGCATCGTCGGAGCTGTCCGGTGGCGTCGCCCAGATCCAGGGCACTGTCCATCGAGCCGTCGAAGAGATTGGAAGCCGGATCGCAACCCGAGACGCAGACGGTGCAGAGATGCCAGGCGATGTGACCTACCTCTTTCGCCCTCGGGCTGTGCTCGTAGTTGGGGAGCTTGGGCAACTTCAAGGCTCCGCTGGTGGGGACCACCCGGACAAAGTGCGATCTTTCGAGTTGTTCAGAAGAAGCCTGACGGAGCCGGAGGTAGTCACGTTCGACGAACTGTTGGCTCGAGCCGAGTGGCTGGTACAAGCTGCAGCGGCCGAGGAGCCCTCGCCGCCCGATGATGTCTGATGTCAAACAACTGTCAAACGAACCGGTCCGTACGTGGCGTGCCAGAGCGCTCCGACCGGGTTCGACGGCCTTGACGCCCGCATGAACGGGCGGTTGGCGGCCTGGTGAACACACACCCGGACGGCCGTTCGTAACTCATAACCCGAAGGTCGCAGGTTCAAATCCTGCCCCCGCCACCAATGTGATGTGTCAGGACATCGGAAACCCTCGAACCTGCGGGTTCGGGGGTTTCTCATGTTTTGAAGCGTGGTTGGTAGCCGCGGTTTGGGTTGAGGGTGAGGTGGCGGAGGAGTTCGCCGGTGGTGGT